>ERZ857998.958-NODE-958-length-36799-cov-5.759117_pt1 | contig 36799 bp, 39 predicted proteins | sample MGYA00519954_ERZ857998 | MGnify/ENA primary metagenome ERZ857998 (study PRJEB31778, sample SAMEA3449424) | human gut metagenome | biome: human gut; feature: human-associated habitat; material: faeces | place: United Kingdom | collected 2010/2012 ...
TCCGTCCCCTTGCGGGGTGTGGGTTGTTTCACAGGGTGAAAATCATGGAGCGGACCTATCGTTGCAAAAATGGCGTCGTGGAAAAGACGAGGTATCACGTCGGCGACAACGCTCGTCCGCGCGGGCGCAAGACGGGCGTGACGACGCCGAGGCAGCAGGAGCAGAATTTTAACACGGCCGTCCGCCGCCTGGCGCGCCTGCTCAACTGCAACTGCACAGCGGACAAGGGCCTGCTCGTGACGCTCCGCTTTGCGGACGAGGGGATCGACAAGCTGCGCGAGGCAGCCGGAGACGATCCCGACAAGCTGCGCGATGCCGCAGAGCATCAGGCGATGCTCTGGCTGCGCCGCCTGCGCCGGAAGGACAAGGGCGTGATCCCGTTTTACACGCTTTCGGCGAGCGACATGGACGGCGACACCGGCGAGCTGGTGCGTCTGCACGTGCATATCTGCATGGAGACGGACGGGAGCCTCAGCTGGGATGCGCTGCGGGACGCCTGGACGCTCGGGAGCGTCAACATCCGCAGCCTCCGAGGCCAGGACGACTACAGCCCGATCGCCTACTACATGCTCAAGCAGGTGCGGCGCGTGCCGGATCGCAAAAAATACAAAGTCAGCCGCGGGGCCGCTCTGCCGACGACGGAGGAGCGCGAGGTCGTGCTGTGCACCAAGATGCGCGCGCCGCAGGGCGCGAGGGTGCTGGAGGAGCGCTACGTCGAGGGAGAGGCCGGGGCATATCTGCGCTATGTGCCCCGCAAGCGCGGCAAAAAGCTCGGAGGGCACAAACTAACGGCCCGCGAGCTGCTCGAAAACGTCGAAAATCCAGAAAAAGAAAGTTGACTCGCGGTCCGCGCGGGGGGGATGCGCAGGCGCGGACCAAACAAACGCGCGCGCGGATGGGATATCCAGATTAATACGGGAGGACTCTGCCTGAGCGGCGCTCCGGCAGGGACAGGACCGCTATGCCGACACGGTATAGCGGATATCGTGCATACACAGGAGGGCGAGGGGATGAGTTTCCGGCGGATGAGCGGGATCCGGCTGCCGTACCGGCGGCAGGGCCTGATCTACTTTACGCTGCTCAGCTACGAGGATATGGGCAAGGCGGGCAAAAAACGGATCGACGCCAAGCTGCTCGAGGCGGCCTACGGCGAGGAGGCCTTCGCCGCTGCGCTGCGGGATTGGTGCTGCGGCAAAATGACGGTGCAGGCGGCGGCGATCGCGCACGGCGTCAGCGAGAGCACGCTCTACCGGGCGCGCAAACGGCTGTATGAGGCATGGTAACGCGGCACAAAAGTTGACGGCAACTAACACGGCTATTGTGATATCCTTACAGCAAACAGGGAGGGATGCACATGGGCCGGAAAAAGGCATACAAGCCCGCAGCGCTCCGGCGCGCGGTACAGGAATACTTTGCAGCGCTGCGATACCGGGAGCCGGTATACCGCGAGGAGCCGGTGCTGGACGACGACGGGCAGCCGGAGCTGGATCGGTACGGACACCCGGCGACGCGCTTTGTGCGCGTGGTAACGGAGGACGGGACGCCAGCCAGCAGGACGAGCTGGGTCAGCCCGCCGACGATAACGGGGCTGTGCGGGAGGCTGGGCATCAGCCGGCAGACGTGGAGCAAGTATCTGGCCGCCGATGAGACGCACGACATCTGCGACGAGGCCAAGCGGGTGATCGAGACGTACCTGCAGGAGCGGCTCGAGGACAAAAACTCCGCAGCGGGCGCAAAATTTGCGCTGCAGGCCAACTATGACTGGCGCGAGCGGCGGGAGATCAGCACGGACGCACCGACAAGAGCCGCGATCGCGGGCGGCGAGATGACGATGGACGACAAGCTGGCGCTGCTGCGCGAGATCCAGGGCATGCAGCTGCCGGGGACGGAGGGGACACATGACAGCGACGGTACTGTTTGAGCGGCTGCGCAAGCTCAAGCCGGTCCCGGCGGAGATCGACGACACGATCCTGCTGGACTGGCTCAATCAGGTGGAGGGGCAGATCCTCCACGAGATCTTTTTGCTGGCCTTAAGCGAGATCACGCCGTATGCGACGGCGCCGACCGAGGCGCTGGCAGCGCCGTATCCCTACGACGGGATATATCTGCTGTGGATGGAGGCGCAGGTCGACTTTGCAAACGGCGAGTACGAGCGCTACACCAACACGATGCAGCGGTACAACGTCGCCTGGAACGATCTGGCGCGGCACATTGCCAAGTGCATCCGGCCGGTCTACGGCAGGGCCGTGGAGCAGGGCTATTACCTGAGCGCCTACGGGATCGCCAAGGCGCACGGCTACACCGGCACGGAGGCCGAGTGGCTGGCCAGCCTCAAGGGCGCAGCGGGAGAGCCGGGCAAGGACGGCAAGCCGTTTCACTGGCGCGGGGCGTGGGATGCCTCGACGTCATACGCCAAGCTCGACGCCGTAGAGCACAACGGGAGCAGTTACGTCTGGGCGGACGAGGAGGCCAGCACGGCCGGAGACGAGCCGGGCGTGGACGAGCTGTGGGAGCTGTGCGCGGCCAAGGGATCCAAGGGAGATCCCGGCGCGGCGGGGGCGCCGGGACCGCAGGGAGAGCCCGGAGCCGACTACGCGCTGACCGAGGCCGACAAGACGGAGATCGCGGACAAGATCACGGCAGACGGGCTGGAATTTACACTCGTAGACCCGCCGACCGGCGGCGATCTGCCGGAGGTGCTAGGAAATCTCGGGACGGCGATGGCCGACGCAGCCGAGGGAGCGATCCCGATCGCAGACGGCGCGAACGGCTGGACGACGGAAAAGCTCATCACGGAATACAGCGAAAATACGCCGCTGAGCGGGTACATCCCGGATACGGCGTGGGTGGCGGCGTATATGGCAGCGCAAAAGGCGCTGCTCAAGCTGCTGCCAGATAGCGCGGCAGCAGATGCCGGGAAACTGCTGCAGGTCGGCGCGGACGGCGCGGCAGCGTGGGGAAATAGACTGCCGACGGCGCTGAAAAACCCGGCTGCGCTGACGTTTGCAGGCGCGGTAACCGGGACGTATGACGGCTCAGAATCGCTGACGATCACAATCCCGGAGGGCGGATCCGGCGGAAGCGGCGGCTCCGGCGGAGCACTCAAGGCGATGAGCGCCGTGGACGGGTACATCGGCATCCCGGCGGCGGAGCTGCCGGAAAACGGAGTGGTGTGGATGTGCTTCGGCTCCGGCAGCAGCACGGAGCTGTATACCGGCACGGTGACGATCCAGGATGCTGGGATCGCAGTTAACGATATGCTTGTGATCACAAACGGGACAGTAAATCCGCTCAATCAGGTATCGTGGGTCAGCGATGGCCTCGCAATATACGGACTGTCGCCAAGCGACTACCGGGGCGTGTGGCAGCAGGTCGGTGCGGGGGGCGGAGGCGGAAGTGGTAGCGAGTCATGGGCACTAGTTGCAGAGACAACAGCGACGGAAAATGTCAATATGATGCACGTAACCTTTGATGCTTGCAGTGCTGTTGCCATCGAATTCTACTGGGGCGGAGTGGAGAATGATCTTGGAAATATAGGAATTTTCCCAAACGCTGAAGGTGTACCGTACACTGGTGAATACCGTCTTGCCTCCGCGAATGTGAAAAGTTCCACTGCAAAAAAACGTGGAGTGCTGTGTGTGCAAATAGATTGCCGTGTTGGTTCGCACTGGTATGCGACCTCATGGCAAAAAGACCGTGGTGATGGCTCATTTGGTGCTATCGATGCTAGTAAACATAACAACCTTGATGTTGGTCTAAACGGATCTGCACAATACTCATTAATAAGTAATTATTATATGACTCCCAGAAACGATGCACCTGCAAGTGGGGTAAGGTCAATTACTGCTTACGGCGCAGGGATGGCAATCGGTACAACACTCAAGGTCTGGGGGATCAAAAAATGAGAAAATGTGTAAACGGAGAAATAATTGACATGACCGCCGAGGAGATCGCGGAACTGGAAGAAGCAAAGCTTAAATATGAAGCAGCGGAGAAGCATAGGCCTCTCACAGTTGGCGAGGTCAGCGCAATGCTTATTAAACAGCAGATCAACACGCTGACAGTGGACGATCAGACGGCGCTGCGGATGATCGCGTTTTATCCCGCATGGGAGAGCGGCAAGGCCTATGCAGCGGGAGATAAGCTGGTATCCGGCAGAAAGCTCTACAAGGTGCTGCAGGCGCACACGTCGCAGTCTACGTGGGTGCCGGGCGCAGCGGGCACGGAGAGCCTGTACGCCCGCATCGACGAGGAGCAAGACGGGACAAAGTACGACCCGATTCCCTACGAGGGCAACATGGCTCTCGAAAGCGGCAAGTATTACACGCAGGACGGCGTGTTGTACCGGTGTACGCGCGATACAGGAAATCCCGTATACCACGCGCTGAGCGAGCTGGTGGGGCTCTACGTTGAGGTGGTAAGCGATGGCGGTTAAGGTACTGGTAAAGGATGGAAAGCTTGCGACGTATGGGGGCAAGGTAGTGGAGGTGGAGGCGACGAGCGCGGAGGCTATCGAGTGGCATCAGTGTCCGGAAGCCGTCCGAAACTTTCTTGCCAATGTGACCTACGACCCCAGCGACTACAACACGTCTCAAATCGCCAATTATGCGCCAGCGACAGCAGTTGTGAGCAATTACAAGCCCATCGGGCAGACGGTTGGCGGTGTGACGCGCTACAATGAGGTGCCGAACGTTCTGACGCCTTTCGCGTCAGGTGGAAAAGCCGGAACGCTAAAACCGCTGGATGCCTTGCGTTGGATACGCACATCGGATGGGGCAACCGCTTGGAACGTGCGTGACCTTGGCGGATGGCCGTGTGACGGTGGTACAGTGAAGTATGGCCTGCTGATCCGGGGCGGAAAGCTGGCGGCGGCTGACCGGGCCGTGCTCGTCGGCGAGCTGGGCATCCAGCATGATCTTGATCTCCGTGGCCGTGAAGGCGGGGGAGCGGACGACGAGCCGAGCATGACAGCCTCCCCGCTGGGCGGAGACGTGTGGTACACACGCACACAGCAGTATGCATGGTACGCTCTGACGCCGGTAACGACATGGCAGACTTACCTCCGCTGCGTGATCGACGCAGTGACGCATCGGGAGCCGGTATATTTTCACTGTACCGCAGGTGCAGATCGTACCGGGACGCTGGCCTGCGTGTTGGAGGGGCTGCTCGGCATGAGTCAATCGGACATCGACAAGGACTATGAGCTGACTACATTTTATTCCGGCTCCGGGTCGGATGCGACTGCGCGGCGAAGAAATGAATCAGACTGGAAGGGGCTTATCAATGCGATCAACGCCGTTTCCGGCAACACGTTCCGCGATAAGTGCGTACATTTTGCCGTAGGAACGTGCGGGATGTCGATGACCGATATCAACGCCTTTCGCGCGGCCATGATCAGCGGGACGCCTGAGACGCTGCACTGGTATCAGACGATCACCAAAAATCTCACAGGATGCACGCTCAGCAACGCCGCGTCTCAGGTGGATTATGGCGAGGCGTACACCGCAACCATTGCGGCGGAAAGCGGAAAGACGATCACGTCGGTAGTAGTCAAAATGGGCGGCGTGGATATCACGGCCACGGCTTATACGGCCAGCAGCGGTGCAATCAACATCTCCAAGGTGACGGGAGCGGTCACGATCACTGCGGCAGCCTCTGTGCCGTCTGTAACTTACAACATCACGCGCAATCTCACCAACTGCGCGTCGTCCAACACGGCGGACACCATCGCCGAGGGCGCGGCCTACACCACGACGCTCTCCCCGACTGGCACATACAAGAAGCTCGGCGCAATCACCGTAACGATGGGCGGGGCTGACATTTCCGCGTCGGCGGTATCTGGTAGTACAATCACTATTGCCAAGGTGACGGGCGATATTGTGATTACCTGCGCGGCAGCGGTCACTAACATCATCGACACCATCGGCATCTCTGCGAACACGAGGATCAGCACCTCCAGCGGCGCGAACCGGGCGCAGAGTGGTTATGCAGCAATCGGAGCCAATGAAGATGCGGCAAGCCTGATTCATCTGAAAGCGGGAGATACGCTCCGCATCAAGGGCGCAAGCCTCCCTGCGTCGAATGATAGTTACAGCGCAATCGCGTTGCACAATGCAAGCGGAACGTTCAGCACATCGACATATCTGCATAACGGGCTTACTTGGAATGGCATGACGTTTAACAATGCTGGAGATAGCGTCGTCGTAACTGCTGTTGGAGAACATTATTTCCGCGTTTCCATGATTTGCACTGATGCTTCAAAGGTCGTGGCGACAATTAACAAGGCGATCGAGTAAGGAGGAGCGATCATGATCTACTTTGTACCTGGCATGCACATCGAGGAGGGGATGCGGTACACCGACGGGATACGGCGGTATATCGCGATCCGGTCCGGGCAGGCGTTGAGCCTGACGGACGAGTACTATTTTGAGGCGCTTTAGCGCCGGGAGGAGGACAAGATGCAGCAGTATCAGTGCCTGTTGGTGGCCAACGAGTGCTACAAGCGCGGGAGGATGATGACGCCGACCAAGATCGTGGTACACAGCACGGCGGCAAACAATACGAGCATCAGCCGGTACGTGCAGCCCGCGCCGGGTCAGACGGCCGGGCTGATGCAGTATCAGCCGCAGGAGCGCAAGCTGACGGCAGCCGAAACGAAAGCCGTCCTCGGCGAAAACCGGTATAGGAACGACTGGAACCGGGAAGGCCTGTACGTCTGCGTGCACGCCTTTCTCGGTAAACTGGCCGACGGAAGCCTCGCGGTCTGCCAGACATTGCCGTGGAAGATGCGGTGCTGGGGCGTCGGCTCCGGACGCAAGGGCAGCTATAACGACTGCGCGATCCAGTTTGAGATCTGCGAGGACGACCACAGAGACGCGGACTATTGCCGCGACACGTTTGAGCTGGCGGCCGAGCTGTGCGCGCACCTGATGCGGGCCTATCCCACGATCACGGAGATCGTCAGCCACAACGAGGCCGGGCAGCGGGGCTACGGCTCCGATCACAACGACCCGGATAACTGGTGGCCGCGGCACGGCTACACGATGGGGATGCTGCGGCGGCGCGTGGCGGAGCTGCTGGCGGGCAAGCAGCAGCCCGCGCCGGAGCCGAGCGCAAAGGAAATTTACCGCATCCGCAAGAGCTGGGGCGACGCAGCCAGCCAGATCGGGGCGTACAGCGATCTCAGCAACGCCATTGCGGCCTGCCCGACGGGCTACAGCGTATACGGTCCCGGCGGTAAGGCGGTGTATTCCGGCGGCGCGACGGTCGTGCCGGACAACAAGGTGCAGCCGCCCAAGCAGTACACGGCCGGATACCGGCGAAGCTACGCCGTCCGGGCAAACGGCGGGCTCAACCTGCGCAAGGGACCGGGCACGCAGTACACCAGCATCCGCGTGATGCCGGACGGAAGCAAGTGCAGCTGCTACGGATACCACACGGGCGAGTGGCTGTACGTCGTGTCCGCAGCGGGCGCGACCGGGTACGCTAAGCTCGAGTATCTGGAGAGGCGGTGAGGCGGTGACGCAGGATGAGCTGATCCAAAAGCTATCGGAAACGGAGCAGCGCAGCAAGAGCAACACGCACCGGATCGACGAACTGGAGCAGGATCAAAAGGCGTTAAACAAGCTGGCCACGAGCGTGGCCGTGATGGCGCAGGAGCAGCAGACGATCCGGAGGGACGTGGCCAAGAGCGGCGAGGATATCAAGGCGGTGCGAAAGAGCATCGAAATGCTGCAGGCAGCGCCCGGAAAGCGCTGGGAGAAGGTCGTGGAAAAGATCATCCTCGTGGCAGTCGGCGCGGTCGTCGCGTGGCTGCTGGCAAGGATGGGCATCAAATGAGGAGGACAAGAATATGAGAAACTGGAAGAAGTGGCTCAAGGCGGCCGCGATCCGCGCCGTAAAGACGGTGGCGCAGACGGCCGTGGCGACGATCGGCACGAGCGCCGTGATCGGCGAGGTCAACTGGGCCGTTGTGGCCAGCGCTTCCGCGCTGGCGGGCGTGCTCAGCCTGCTGACCAGCGTGGCGGGCCTGCCGGAAGAAAAAACCGAATAAGTCCGGAAAGAGAGCGCCCTGCGGGAGACCGCGGGGCGCTCTTTTTGCGTGCTTACACGGCAGTACAAGTTGACGGTAACTAACACGGCTTTTGGGGTAAAATGGCCAAAACCGGTGAGAGGAGGGGACAGCATGGCAGACAGCAGAGACGGCTACGCGGGCAAGATCGGCCACGGCGGACAGCAGTACGTCAAGGCGCCTTTTGCCAAAAAGCCGACGGCGGATCAGAGCCGGATCCACACCGGCACGGACCTGCGCATGACGGCAGGCAAGAAGCTCAGCGGCAACGCGGGCAGCAACAAGTGACGCCCTGAGGGGCAGAAAGGGACAACATGGACTGGTATCAGAAGTTTGGGCTGCCGCAGCCCGAAGAAGGCGCAAACGAGCAGGGAGCCGCCGCCCCTGACGCTGACGAGACTCCGGCAGGCGAAAACGGGCAGGAGGTCGCCGCCCCTGCGGAAACCGAAGAAGCGGAAGATCACGCGGCAGAGACGCAGCCGGACGCGGAGGACGCTCCGCAGGGGGAGGCGCAGCAGCCGCAGGACAAGGAGACCCGCCGCCAGCAGGCTGCGGCCCGCAGAGAGCGGGAGCAGAGAGAGGCGATCGACGCCGCACTGGCGTCCGAGCGGACCAAGTGGGAGAAAGAGGTCTTTGGCAAGGCCGGGATCAAGGACCCGTTTACGGGCAAGACCGTGGAAAACATGGAGGACTGGAGAGCATTCCAGGCCGCCACGGCCAACGCCAAGCTGGCAAATGACCTCAAGGCCGGACGGCTGACACCGGAGGGGCTGCAGCAGGCCCTGATGCAGTCGCCGGAGATCCAGCAGATCCTCAGCGGAGCCAAGGAGGCGCAGCAGCGCGCCGAGGCAGCCGAGCAGAGAGCCGGAGCGCAGGAGTTTTCGCAGCGCCGCGAAACGGAGCTGGCGGAGATCCGCCGGATGAATCCCGCCATCAAGTCGCTGGACGACATCATGGCGATGGAGACCGGCTCCAAATTTGCCGATGCGGTACGCCGAGGCAATAACTACGTCGACGCATACCGGCTGGCCAACTTTGATGCCCTGCAGCGCGGCCAGCGCGCAGCAGGAGAACAGGCAGCGCGAAACGCTGCGGCCGGGCTGCAGCATCAGCAGCGGACACGGCAGACGACCGGAGACACCCCGGCACCCGTCCCGGCAGGGGTCAAGGCCTTTTATAAGGCACTCAACCCCAATGCGACGGATGCGGAGATCTCCGCACATTACAACAAGACACACAAGGCCGGATAACGGCCGGAAGGAGGACAAATGGCATTTTTTCCGCAGAGCTACCGCGACGGTCAGCCTGAGCCGTGGGAATACCTCGAGGCATCCGCCATCGGGGCATGCACCGTCGGCATGGCGCTGACGCTCACGAGCGGCAAGCTTGCAAAGTGCACCGGCACAACGCGGCCGGACTATATCAGTATGTACGGCGGCACGGTGGCTGCCGGGGACGTGATCCCCTGCATCCGCGTGCACGAGGAGACGATCTTCGAGACGGAGTGGAGCGCGGCCAACACCGGCGCGGCCGTCGGCCAGATGGTGGCGATCGACACGACCGGCTCCAAGGCCACGGCGTCCACGACAAACGGCGCCTTTGAGGTCGTGGCATTCAAGGGCACGGCGATCGGCGACACGGTCCGCGGCAGATTTATTCGCCCGCGCACGGTGACGAGCACGGGCTAACAAAGATAGGAGGGGAAATATTTGGCAGGTATTATCGTATCTGAGGCCAGCAACACCACAAATACGCTTTTCGGCGAGCTGCAGTCTCCGCTGCGCATGCTCTTGGAGAGAGAGTATGAGGCGTGGATGAACTCGGAGGAGGCGAAGATCCTCGAGGAGATCTTCGTGGGCATTCCGATCACGACGGCCAGCACGGCGCTCGGCGGCCTGACCGGAAGCAACAGCTTTGAGCCGGTCGGCGAGAACGGTGCGTATCCGCAGGGAGGCATCGAGCAGGGTTACTTCAAAACCTTCCGCCCGATCACGTGGAAGGGCAGCTTCAGCATCTCGATGGAGATGATGGAGGACAAGCTCGAAAGCGTGCTCAAGGGTCAGCCGATCCAGTTCCTGGACGACTTCCGCCGGGCCAAGAACAACTTTTTCTGGGGCCTGCTCGGCAACGCGATCCAGGATAAGGCCACCGTGAAGGTCGGCGTCGAGACGTTCGATCTCACGGCCAAGGACGAAGTGAAGCTGTTCTCGCAGTCTCACAAGATCAAGAAGACGGGCAAGACGCAGAGCAACGCATTCTCCAACGCGTTCTCTGAGGCCAACCTCGGTCTCGTGGCGACGGCCATGCAGAATCTGAAGACCGACAGCGGAGACGTGGGCAACCTCGCGCCGGACACCATCATCATCCCGAACGACGCCAAGGCAAAGGCCGACGTCTTCGGCGTGCTGGGCGCGTACCACGACACGAGCACGGCCGCGGGCAACAAGTACAACTACCAGTTCGGCAACTGGAATGTCATCGTGACGCCGTACCTCGTCCCGTACATGGGCACGAGCGGCTACCCGTGGATCCTCGCCGATCTGGCGTACAACAAGCGCAACCTCGGCGCAGTCAACATCAACCGCAAGCCGCTGACCGTGCGCAGCGAAATCGAAGCGAACGATGCAAATACGTGGAAGGGAAATTCCAGATTTACCGGCGGCTTCTATGACTATCGCGCGTTCGCGGTGGGCGGCGTCGACTTCGGCAGCACGCTCTCCTGATGGAGCGTAAGTAAGTAAAGAGGGGGCAGGAAAATGGACGACAAGGCGCTGCAGGCTGCGCTGTGGTACAAGCAGCTGTGCGAGAGCAACAACGCCGTTTTCCTGCCCCTGTTTTTCGATCATCACCGGCACCTGATCCTGATGGGCGGCGGCGGCAGTGGGAAATCGATCTTCGCGGGCCGCAAGGTGCTGGAGCGCTGCGCGACGGAGCCTGGGCACCGCATGCTCGTGGTCCGCAAGGTCGCCAAGACGCTGCGCGAGAGCTGTTTTGATCAGCTCAAGGCGCAGGCCATGCAGTACTACGGACCGGCGATCCGGATGATCCCGCGCGGGAAAAGCGGCGACATGTACATCACGTTCTACAACGGGAGCGAGATCCTGTTTGCCGGGCTGGACGATGTGGAAAAGCTCAAGTCCATCCACGATATCTCCGGCATCTGGATCGAGGAGGCGAGCGAGCTGCTGGAGGGGGACTTTAATCAGCTCGACATCCGACTCCGCGGCGAGAGAAAGTATTACAAGCAGATCATCATCTCGTTTAACCCGATCTCCATCACACACTGGCTCAAAAAGCGGTTCTTCGACCGTGAGGACGCGCGCGTCGTGACGAGCCGGACGACGTACAAGGACAACCGCTTTCTGCCGGAGGAGGACCGCCTGACGCTGGAGGCATTCCGCGAGACAGATCCCTATTACTATCAGGTCTACTGCCTCGGGCAGTGGGGCGTGCTGAGCCAGACGATTTTCTGGCGCGCCATCCTGATGGAGCGGCTGCTGCACTGCAAAAAGCCGATCCGGCGCGGGAGATTTGCCTACCGCTACGACGAGACCGCGATCACGGACGCAGCGTTTACGGACGCGGAAGACGGCGAGACGCTCATCTGGGAGGAGCCGCAGGCCGGGCATCCCTACGTCATCGGGGCGGACACGGCGGGCGAGGGATCTGACTGGTTTGTTGCGTGCGTCATCGATAACAGCACGGGGCGGCTCGTGGCAAAGTACCGCACGAGGACCGACGAGGATCTGTTTGCCCGCGAGGTATGGTGCCTCGGCATGTGGTACAATCAGGCCCTCGTCGGCATCGAGGCCAACTTTTCGACGCATCCGATCAAGGAGCTTTCACGACTGCGGTATCCGCGGCAGTTTGTGCGGCAGGTCGAAGACAGCCTGACGCATGTGGTGCGCGAGGCGCTCGGCTTTAAGACAGACCGCCTGACGCGGCCGGTCATCATCGCGGAGCTGCAGGGGATCATGCGTGAGCATCCGGAGCTGATCGACGATGAGGACTGCCTTAACGAGATGCTGACCTTTGCCCGCAACAGCAAGGGACGGCCGGAGGCGGTCGAGGGCGCGCACGACGACTGCGTGATGGCGCTGGCGATCACCTACTATGTGCGCCAGCAGCAGCGGGCGACCGTGGAGACGAGGCACAAGCGCGTCAAATGGGAAAAGGACCAATGGGAGGACTACAGATCGGCCGACGCCACGGAGCGGGCCTATCTGATCAGCAAATGGGGCAACCCGTTTTGAGACAGGAGGACAACATGCTGCAAAATATCCGACAGCTGGCGGGAGAGCCGCCGGAGCTGACCGGCAATGCCGCGACTGACACGGCCGCGCTCAACCGATGGCACCGCAAGCTGATGGCGGGCCTTGAATATCTGTTTTACGAGATCGAAAACGAAATGGACGCGATCACCGGCGACCGGGCCGCTATGGCGGAGCGAAAGATGCAGGCCGCGAAAATGCGGCTGGAACGGGGGAGACAGAATGGGTAGACTGCCGGGCATGGCATATAGCTCCGGGATCACGCGGTCGCAGCAGGTGCAGTTCGGCGGACTGCGGCATCACCCGAACGCCGGGGACGGCGAGATCTATGACATGGAGAATATGAGCGCGCGGGACTATCCCCTGCTGCGCTCTCGAGATAAGCGGCGGAACGGCGGGACGCTGACCGGCGCAACGGAGATGTTTTTTGACAACCACGCAATGTGGTACGTCGATGCGGACGGCTGGCTGTGGTACAAGTGGGCGCTGCTCAACCTCAAGGCAGCATACGTCGGGACGGGAGAGACAAAATTCGTGCGCTTTGGGGACCGCATCGTGCTGATGCCCGCGAAAAAGCTGGTGCAGGCAAAATACACCGTCAAGGGGAAGGCAGACAATCCGGCAGCCCTGCCGACGAGCGCCGAAAAGGGAACGGCATACGTCATCAACACCAATCCGAACGATCCGCAGGACCCGAAATGGTCGCTCTTTGTGTGGACCGGCGACGAGTGGGATAGCAGCATGGGCGCGTGGGTCGTGAGCATGGAGGCGGAGCTGACGGCGACCAAGATCACGATCTCGGACGGGACGATCTACGGAGCCGCCGCCACGGCCAACACGCTGACGATCAATTCCCCGGCATCGGCCGATTTTGCAAAGGCGGGATTTCAGGTCGGAGACGCCGTGGAGATCGACGGCCTGACCACGGAGCCGGACAATAACAAGATCGCGATCATCCGCGAGATCGGCTCAAAGATTCTCATCTTTTCGGATTATTGCTTCAAGATCCCGCTGAGCGCCAGCGGCGAGAAGCAGACCTCGTACAGCGAGACGGGGACGATCACGCTGCGGCGCAACGTGCCGGACATGGACATCTGCTTTGAGTTTGAAAATCGCCTCTGGGGCGCGGACAAAAAGGAGATCTTTGCCAGCGCGCTCGGCGATCCGACGAATTTCTACGTTTTTGACGGCTTGAGCACGGACAGCTGGTACGTGGAGCTGCAGACCCGCGGCGAGATCACGGGCGGCGTCGGCTGGCATTACCCCACGTTTTTCCGCGAGGGCTATATCCTGCGGATCTACGGGACGGACGCCACGACATTCCAGACGAGCGAGATCCTCGCACCGGGCGTGGCGCACGGCATGCAGAACAGCCTCGGCGCAGCGGGCGGACTGCTGTTTTACTACTCTCCGCAGGGCATGATGGCCTACGACGGAGATTACCCGCAGGACCTGCAGCAGGTTTTTGGGCCGGGTGAGTACAGAGGCGGCCTCGCACAGAGCGACGGAACGGACTACTACATCCAGCTCAAAAAGCCGGGCGCGGCGCCGCAGAGACTATACCACTACGACGGGCTGCGCGGCATCTGGACCGTGGAGGACAGCCCCGACATCGACAGCATGGCGCTGACGGAGGGCGCGGAGACGCTGCTGCCGTCCATCATCGCAATGACGACCGGCAAGGCGCTGACGACGCTCAAGGGGCCGGGCGGCCCGGAAAACACGGCGGCCGTGGAGAGCTTTGTGGAGTTTGCGGACTTTACGATGGAGTCGCCCAACCGGAAAGCCGTGAGCAAGCTGCTGCTGCGGCTGAGCCTGATGGGCGCGAGCGTGACCGTCAAGATCCAGTATGACAGCAGCGGGACGTGGAAAAGCGTGGCAACGCTGACCGCAGCGGGCAAGCGGAGCTATTACCTGCCGGTCGTGCCGCACCGGTGCGACCATTTCCGGCTCCGCATCGAGGCGACGGGAGAGTGGGCGCTGCACAGCCTCGCCATTGAATACTACGTCGGCAGTGCGCTGCATTAAGGAGGACACATGGACAACGCAAAAAAGACCCTGCACAAGTGGCAGGATAAGCTGGACCGAAACCTGCAGGCCTACGCCGGGGAGCTTGACAAGATGGACGCGCGCGAGGTGCAGTACAAGGGCGGCCACGCGCTGCGGCCGCTGATCGAAAACGGGATCGACGAGCCGACGGACACACCGCACGTCTGGAACATCACGTCGGAGAACATCGAATCGGAGATCGACAACAGTATGCCGACCGGGAAGGTAACGCCGAGCCGCCAGCAGGACAACCTGCTCGGCAAGATGATCGAGGCTATGCTCCTGGACGAGCTCGACCGGCTGCCGGCGGAGCGCATCAACGACCGCGCAGAGCGCACCTGCAAGGTGCAGGGCGGCGTGCTGTATCTCGTGGAGTGGGACAGCGCACAGCGGACGCACACGACCGTCGGCGAGAACAGCATCACGGTGCTGCATCCCAAGCGCTACATCCCGCAGGACGGTGTGGAAGAGCCGGAGGACATGGACTACATGTTTCTCCGCATGCCGCAAACCAAGGGCTACGTCAAGCGCCGGTACGGCGTGGACGTCTCGGACGAGACGGAGGAGGACGCCAGCCTGCGCGGCGAGGAGGCCAGCACGGCCGAGGACCTCGTCACGCTGGAGACGGCCTACTACCGCAACGAGCACGGCGGCGTCGGACGCATCGTCTGGGTGGGCGACACGGTCTGCGAGGAGCTGGAGGACTGCCAGAGCCGCCGCCTGCGCCGCTGCAAAAAGTGCGGACAGACAGAGGCGGACTCGGTCAACTGGAAGATGGTCGGGCCGACCGTAAACGGTGAGTATCCGCAGGGGCTGCCGCCGGAGCGGCGGAGAAAGGACGCCTGCGCCTACTGCGGCGCGCGCAGCTGGGAGGAGACGGACGAGGAAGGACGCTGGATGACCATCGCCGACCTGCGCGAGAAGGGCGTCCGTGAGGATGTGCTGAACCGTCTGCAGGGGATGGCTGCACCGGAGCAGGCTGCGGCAGAGCCGGACTTTACGCCGGACGAGACAGCCGTGGGTGCAGCGGGTAGTTTGACGCCGGAGGCAGAAAACGGCGCAGAGACGATTCTGGGCCCTGAGACGCTGCCTCCGTACAACACGCAGACGCAGGCAGAAACGGAATACTGGGTGCCGTACTATCGCCCGAACATCTACCCCGTCGTGCTGCAGCGGAATGTGACCGCATGGGGAACGTTCCTGGGCGAGAGCGACTGCGATAAGATCCGGGACCAGCAGAACACGGTAAACCACCTGAGCCGCAAGATGATCACGCGCATATCGAAATGGGGCACGAAGATCGCGATGCCGGACAACCCCGGCCTGCGCATGGACGGCCAGGATCAGGAGCTGTGGTACATGCCTCAGTCCGATCTGGCGCAGGTCAAGCAGTTTGATTTTACCGGCGACCTCGAGTGGCCGTATGCGTACCTCAATCACGTCTACGAGGAGAGCCGCCGGATCCTCGGCATCACGGACTCGTTCCAGGGCAGGACGGACACGACGGCGACGTCCGGCAAGGCCAAGGAGTTTTCGGCCGCGCAGGCGGCAGGCAGAATCGAATCGAAGAAGATCATGAAAAAGGCCGCGTGGGCCGAGATCTTCGAGCGGCTCTTCCGAAACAAGCTCGCATACTGCGAGGAGCGGCGGAAGATGCACGGCAAGAATGAGATGGACACCGAATGGAACTCGTGGGCATTTCTGGAGTGCGACGAGGCGGGAGAACTATACTGGAACGATCAGTTCCGCTTCAGCTGCGACAACGCATCCGGGCTTGCCGCGAACCGCGAGGCCATGTGGCAGGAGATCACGCAGCACCTGCAGAGCGGCGCTTACGGCAACCCGAGCGAGCCGCAGACGCTGATCCGCTACTGGTCGCAGATGGAGATGCAGAATTACCCCGGCGCGGGGACGATCAAAAAGCTGCTGGAGGAGCAGGCTGCGCAGCAGCAGGCACAGGCCATGGCGATGCAGTCGCAGCAGGCCATGCAGCAGCAGATGGGTATGCAGCAGGGCATGCAGTAAGGAGGGGCCATGCAGTACGGATACAACAAGGATACGGACTACAAAAAGCTGATGGACGACGCGGCCGCGAAGGGCAATTATGCACAGGCCGCGATCTATGAGCAGATGCGCAATGAGAAGATCGCGGGCGAGGGATTGAACCAGTGGGCGCAGACGAACCAGTACGCCAACTACCTGCAGGGGGCCGGAGCAAACACCGGCTGGAAGAACCCCTATCAGGAGGAGCTGGACGCTGCGATCAAGCGCCTGCAGGAGAACAGCGGCGGGGCCTATAAGTGGGACCCCGAAAACGACACGGCCATGCAGGAGTACCGCAAGACCTACCTGCGCGAGGGCGACCGGACGATGCGCGACACGCTGGGAGCCTACGCCAAGCAGACGGGCGGCCTTGCCTCCACGCAGGCCATTGCGGCGGCCAGTCAGGCGGCTGACAACTACAAAGCGCAGCTGGCCGACAAGGTCCCGGAGCTGGAGCAGCAGGCATACAACCGCTGGTACAACGAAAAGCAGACGGCCCGGCAGGATCAGTACAACTACCTCTCGGCCCTGATGAACGCGGGCAGCGCTGCGCAGAGCGACTACAGCCTGCGCATCAATGAGGCGCTCAACCGATGGCAGCAGCTCGGCTATGCGGACGATCAGGTATCCAGCGTGCTTGGCGTTGGCGTGGGCACGCCGACGACGGACCAGAGCTATCAGAACTGGCAGAAGATGCAGGCGCAGCAGGAAGCCGACTGGCAGCGCGAGCAGTGGAGATACCAGCAGGAGCTGGACAAATACAGCCAGAACGAGCAGCAGCGCCAGAACGCCTATAACCTCGCCATGACGATGCTGCAGCTGGGCCAGATGCCGAGCGCGGATATGCTGGCACAGGCCGGGATCAGCGGCGAGGACGCGAAGCGCATCCTCGCGGGCGTGCAGGCGCAGAGCGGCGGGTACAGCGGCGGCTCGTACAGTTCCGGCAGCGGGGGCGGGAGCGGATCGGGAAGCGGGGGCGGCGTGACGGGCGGAGTGGATGAGGACACGCCGTACCTGAAAGACCTGAATCAAATGAGCACGACGGCAAGGAAGTATTATCTTGACATCCAGAGGACTCTGCGATATGCAAAGACCAAAGAAGAAGCCGAGCGAGCAAAGAATTCGCTGATCGCTGTAATGGATGCAGCATATGACGCCAATCAATTGACAACGGAGGAGTACAATAGGCTGCTGATGGAGTTCGGCGAGCACTGATACAGGAGATAGTATATGGCGAGAATTATCGGGAAAGAGTATCTTGCCCGCCAGAAGAGAGCCGAAGAAGCGAAGAAGAAGGGCGAGAAGCGGCAGGCAGATATTATCGTAGAGAGAGCAGACCAACAGATCGACAATATCATAAACAAAGCTAACCAGACGATCAGGCAGTATGTTCCAGGTGCAGCCCTGAGAAGGCTCGAAAATGGGACGCAGGGAGGATACCCGCAGCGGGAAGAGACGCGGCGGGTGATCGGGAAAGAATATCTTGCACGGGTCAGGGCGGAAACAGTTGAAAAGGCAAAGGCCAAGGCTGGCCAGATCAACAGCACGGCGGTGAAGAGCGCCTATAAGCAGGTGCGAAAGGATGCCCGCGGGAAAGCGGAGCGGCATGTGGCGGTCAACACGACGGCCCCGCTGGATTTTGCGGAGGCCGGAAGGTATCGGGCAAAGCTTTTGAGCGGCCGCAGCGTCGACAAGGTGCAGCGGGAGTATGACACCACGCGGGAGCGCGCGGAGGAATACCGCCAGAAGGCACTGCATCTGCGGGAGACCGGAGATGCGCAGAGGGAAGCCAGCAGTACCACTGCGACCGGGAAGGACCGCGAGGATGAGACCAGATTCGGCTCCTATCTGACGCGGTCCGCTGACCAGTGGGACAAGCTCGCACAGGAGGAGAGCAGCAAGGCGCTCGAGCTTGCGCGGGAGCTGGGATATGCCAAGGTGTATCAAGTCCAAAAGACAGAGGCCGACATCGTCAAAAAGCCGGATTTCGCGCAGAAGTCGGAGGCAGACCCGAAGGTGCTGGAGCTCGGCAACGAGGAGAACCGGCCGCAAATGAGTCGCGCGACGGCCATCTACGGAGGAATTAACCATTCGCCGTATTTTGAGACCCGAGGCTCGGAAACGTTTATGACGGACGAGGAGGTAAAGATCTTTACCTACCTCTACAACACGCAGGGCGAAAAGGCGGCGGAGCAGTATTACGACATGCTGTCCGACACGCTGGAGCTGCGGCGCGGCACGGAAAAGGCGGCCGGGCTCGACAACACGTTCGAGCGGACGATGTTCTCGCTCAGCCAGGGCGTGCGACGCTTTGGACGCGGCATCGAACAATTGTTCACAGACGAGCAGCTGCCGCTCTATGGTGAGGACTACGCCGAAAACATCATCAACGCCAACGCGAGCCACGGCGAGAGGATCCTCTACAGCGCGGCAAACAGCATCGGCAACATGCTGCCGATGGTCGCGATCTCTGCGGCGACGCAGGGCATCGGGGGCGCAGTCGGACTGAGCGCGGAAGCAGCGCAGGCGGCTGGCAAGGCGGCCGGCGTGGCGAGCATGTTTGCAGGTGCAAAAGGAAACGCCTACACCGAGGCCATGCAGCAGGGCATGACCAAGGCGCAGGCGTCGACCTATTCAACGCTCGTCGGTGCGAGCGAGGCAGGGCTGGAGTATCTCATCGGCGGTATCAGCCGATTCAGCATGGGCAGCGGCATCGGCGACTTCGTGCAGGAGGCGATCTCCGGGCTGGGCCGCGGCTATGCGCGCGTGGCCTTCCGCTTTGCGGGCAGCCTGATCGGAGGCTCGATCGACGAGATCATCGAAGAAAACACGCAGAACTATCTGGAGCCGCTGTTTATCAACTACGTCACCGGCAAGGAGGCAGAAATGCCGGGTTGGGACGAATTCATCGAAACGACCATCTCCACGCTCATTACGACGGGCGTGATGGAGAGCCGCGGCTCGTTCGCCGAAGCGAAGCGGAACATCGCATTCACGCCGTTCGAGGCGCAGCTGGAATGGGTGTCCGCCGCGAAGAATGTGTTTGCCGAAGGGACGGACGTTGCGGAATTTGCGGACGTGCTGGAGAGCCGCCTGCAGGCCGGAGACCCGATGAGCTACAAGGAGTTCCGCGAGGGCATCCGCGCCCTCGGCGTGGATGAAAAGACCATGGACCGGATCGCAAAAGACAAGTTGACGGTCGATGAGGTCTTGACGTCCACGGAGAACGGCGATAAAATCAGCCTGAAGGAGTGGCAGGCCGGGCAGAATAGCACGGCGCAGCAGGTACAGAGCCAGACGCAGCGGGCCGAAACGGTACAGGCGGAGAACAACAATGTTGAGGATGCCATGACCGCAGCGGAGCAGGAGGCCGACCGACTGATCGCCGAATGGAACCGCGGCGAGAACAGCACCTATGAGCTCGGGCAGCAGGCGCAGCTCGTGATGCAGCAGCTCGAAGAAGAAGTGCGGGAGGGAACTGCGACGGATCCCGGCAGTTACATGAACCGCCAGATCCAGCTGCAGGAGATCGTGCGCTCTGCGCCGGAGGCGAGCACTGCGCAGCAGGCCGCTCAAAACACGACAGAAGGGATTGACAACAATGGCAGAACGGAAATTTTTGATGACGGCGCGCAACGGGATGCAGGTCTGGGTACCGGAGAGCAAGCTGGAGCAGTGGCAGAAGGCGCAGGAGGACCAGTCGCCGGAGGCGCAGGAACGCAGACGCAAAACGGCCGAGCGGATATTAGCGGCGGTCGAGAGGCTGTCAGCGCAAGGGAAATCGGAGTAAAGGGCGGCACAGCAGAGAAAAACATCCACGTCGTCATTCCGAGCGAGATCGACACGGCGCGGGCGGAAGATGCGGCGCTCGTCGAAAAAATGAACCGCATCGTCGTGGAAGCGGCGGCAAAGGGACAGGACGTCACGTTTGTCTCCGGCGCGATCACGGTCGAGTCCGGGGACCGGACTGTGCGCGTGGAAGGCGTGCGCCAGACGGGCGACAACGGAAGGACGCAGATCTATTTGCAGGTCGACGGCCGACGGGACATGGAGCGCATCTACCGCCACGAGGATTTCCACGACGCGGTGGAGGCGCAGCCGGGGCTGCTGCAGCGCCTTGCCGACCGGCTCATGCAGGAGTACGGCCGCGAGGAAATGCTGCGCATGGCGATTGACTATGCCGAAGCATACGACGGCATTTACGGCGAGTTTACCGAGGACATGACGGAGGAACAGGAAAACGAGCTTGCGGTCCGGTACATGGAGGAGGCCTTTGCGGATGCCTACGCGGGGATCCGCAGAGGGCAGCGGCGCATCCGCTCCGCGCAGAAAACGCTGGAAAACAGCGGGGAGATCGAGACGCTCCGGACAAGGGGCCAGACGGCGCAGAACGTGCAGGAGGAGCAGAACGGGAAACTGTCTATTGCAGATGGACTGCTCGACAAACTTCGGCGCGTAGCAGAAAACAGGTATCGCGGAGCTGACGAAATCTATATCGGGGAAACATCGGACTTTTTGACACGGGAGATCGGTGTCGATGCGGCAAAGGTCACAATGCCCGCGAGCAAAGCGTACGCCGCAATGGTTACCGAAGAGCGGGCCAAGATGGATGACCGATACAACAAAAACACAAACTATCACGGGCTAGGAGCGGATGGGCTGCTCGAAATCCTTGAAAAATCGGAAAATCCAGTGGCGGCTTTTGTTTCCAAGCCGGGAGAAAAAGGAAGCCGCCGCAACCGCCTAGTGCTTGTAACAGACAAAGAAATCAATGGCGGGACGGCGGTAGTAGTTGAAGAAATTGAAACTAGAGGAAAATACAAAAACAAACTACTCGATGTAAACAAAGTAATAACAGCGTACGAACGCGATAAAGTAGCAAACGACATTGAAACCGCCGCAGCAACTGGAAAGCTCTTGTTTTTGGATAAAAAAAGAAGCCAGAGCTTAAATGCTGGGAACCAAGGGTCCAATTCCCAGGGAACCATGCAAAGCTCTGACTTCCAGACTAATATACAAAACTTTCTCGCAGATGTCAAGTGGGAATCCGGGGAATACGATAAAAAAGTTTCGGGAAGCGGACCGGTCGAGAGCGATATCGCAGCAGCATTCCGAAAAGCGCTGGAGAAGAAGACGAGTTTCTCGGTATCGGACGACCTAAATGAACTTAATCAGCAGGTGCAGGGGGCCGAGGCTGCGACACGCAGCGACGCGCTCAAGGCACAGGCGGAAGCAGAGCTGCAGGAGTACCTGAAAAAGGGAAAGGGTGAGCTGGCACAGTCCATCAGCAAGATGAGCGACGCAGCCCTGAAAAAGCAGGCCGAGCGGGTCAAGCAGGGCATGACGGCAGAGTCGGAGGGCCTGCGAGTCAATGAGGCGGCCGAGGCCGTGACAGAGGGCGTGCAGAAATACGCTGAGAGCCGCAACCAGCGCCTCGGAGACATGCTGCAGATGATCAAGTCCGAGCAGAACAAGCGCGCAGCGGCAAAGCGAGAGGCAGAAAAGCAGCGCCGCGCAGAGGCCCGGAAGACTCCGGAAGCGAAGCTCCAGCGCAAGGTCGACAAGCTGCAGAAGCAGATCGACATTGAGCGGGCGGCGCTCCGGCAGGCGAAGCAGGGTGGGACGCTCACCAGCGAGATGGCAGAGCAGAGCGAGGAGCGCATCACGGGCCTCCGACAGGAACTCCTCGATTACAAAAACGAACTGCAGGAGAAGAAGACCGCCGCCCGCGAGGAGAAAAAGCGCCAGCAGGATCAGGCAGCCAAAGAGGCGATCCTGAAGGAAAAGCCCCGTCAGGCCACGAGAGACCTGACGAACGCGCTGATCGAGAGCTTTAACGTCCCGGAGGCAAACCGCACACAGGCGACGATCCAGATCCGAGAGCTTGCCGAGCAGGCCTATCAGGAGGGACAGAAAGGCCCCATCACAAACGAACTGCGCAACAAGATGCTCGACACGCTGATCGAGCTGGGAACGGAGCGGGAGATGCTCGACAACCGGGAAAGCGAGATCAGCCAGCGGCTGCGCGAAAAGTGGATCCAAGTGCCAGACGAGGTACGAACCGCGTTCGGCGAGGAGTGGGCCGACATCAAGGAAAGCGCGTATGACAGCGGGATCTATTTTACCTACAAGGACGGATACCGCAGCATCCAGAGCTGGACAGCGGAGCTGCAGAAGGAATTCGGGCAGATGTTTGACACGACCCGCAGCCTGCAGCAGCAGCTGCGCGACATCGTGAACCTGGCGTCGGAAGGCTACGGGAAGCAGATGACCATCGGCGACATGATCCGGCAGAATGCAGACGACTACAGCTGGAGCATGCGCGAGAAGGTCGAGGAGCTGGGGAAAGTGCTGGACGACCAGCTGCAGCGGTTTGGTGAGAAGGCAAACATCGAGGTCAAGCTCGCGGCCCGGTCGGCAAAGTCCCTGCAGGCGCAGCAGCAGTATTTCGAGAACCGACTGCGCAGCCGGACGGAGCAGCAGATGGAGAGCCTCGCCCGCGAGAAGCTACTCAAGAGCGCAAAGCAGCTGAGCCGCATGGCGAACAAATCATCTGCGGAGCAGCGGACCGCGATCCAGAAGGTCATCGGCAACATCGATCTCGTGGCAAGAAGCATCACGCCGGACGGTATCGAGAATCTGCAGGAGCTTGCGCTGAGCTACCGGCAGGCCATGGAAGCCATGGGCGAGAATTTTATCCGCGATAAGGACGTAGAGGACCGGCTGGCCAGACTGGACAAGAAGCGCATCGACAACATGGACGACATGGACGAGGTGCGGCAGCTTGCGCAGGACATCACGGCGGTAGCAACGCAGATCCGCAATCGGAATCAGATGCTCGCGACCGTGCGCCGCGAGACAGTGTCTGAAATGGCCGAGAACGTCCGAAAGGAAGTAAAGGCCGCGAAGGGGAGCAACGCAGGCAAGGCCAGAGACTTTGTCCTGATGCAGACCGACGCGAAGCGATTTTTCCTGGAACTGGGAGGCTGGAAGGAAGACGGCGCGACAGCCGAGCTGCTGCACGGGCTGGAACGCGGGGAGGAAAAACGCCGCCTGTATGAGATGCGGGCGCAGGGCCTCTTTAACGGATTCCTCGCGGACAAGGCAAACAAGAAATGGGTCGAGAGCGCAACCGGAAAGGATGCGCAGTGGATCACAGTCGACACGCCGCGCGGCGCGGCCGTCATTAAGGACGGGACGGCGAGCGCGATCAATGAGCTGACCATGACCCCGATGATGCGCGTCTCCCTGATCATGCACAGCAAAAACGAGGACAACCTGCGGCATATCGCCGAGGGCGGTATGCGCGTGCCGAACCGTGCGCTCTACAAGAAGGGCAACATCTCGGAGGCATATGCGCGCGGAGACGTTGTGACGCTGACGCCGCAGGCTGTGCGGGATATCGTGCGAGGCGCAACGGCGCAGGAGATCCAGTTTGCCGCGATCCTGAGCAAGTATTTTGACGGGCAGGCCAAAAACGCGATCAACGAGGTATCCATGATCATGGATGGCTACGAGAGGGCCATGGTCAAAAACTATTTCCCGATCGAATCCGACCGCGCGTTTACCGTGCAGGACAATGATCAGGTGCGCAACGACATTTCGCTGACCGGGCTCGGGTTTCTGAAGCAGAGAACCGGGAAGGGCGCGAACCCTGTATTGCTGCAGGACGCCTCGCAGACGTTCCAGCGGAGCGTGGAATCCGTCAGCAAATACTACGGCCTGGCGCTGCCGATCCGCGACCTGAACGCCGTTATGAACAGCACCTACTACGAAAACGCCGGGAAGGTCCGGCTGTCGCAGACGGACAGGCTGCTCGGACGAGACCGCAGCAAGGAGGGCGGTGGCGCGATCCGCACGCAGAGCGCAGAAAGCGTGCGGAATGTGATCGCCGGGAAGTGGGGTAAAAGCTCCATCAACTACATCGAAAAGCTCGTCGGGGACCTCCAGCGCAGCGGGAAGGACATGGACGCGTTTTCCGGGTTCTTCGGCTGGCTGCGCGGCCAGTATGCGAGCGCGGTGATCTCGTTTAACCCGAGCTCCATGCTCAAGCAGTGGGGCAGCTATGCAACAGCCATGGCATATCTCAGCCCCGGCGATCTTGCAGCGGGCCTGCTGCGGGGCATGAAGGTCAAGGTCAGCACGGACACGCTCGGACAGTACAGCTCCGTCTACTGGTACCGCAATCAGGGCAACGCGACGCAGGAGCTGCACGACCTGACTACGAACGAGGCGCTCGTGACGAAGCTGCCGCTCGGCTACAACTGGGCGCAGGCAATGGACAGCTTTATCACGCGCCGCCTGATGCTGGCCTGCGAACGGAACGTGAGCCGCACGACAGGACTGACGCCGGGCACGTCCGAGGAGATCAACAGCGGGACGGATGCCTACTGGACGAAGGTCGCGACGCTGTTTAACAAGGTCGTGCTGGACACGCAGTCCAACTCGAGCATTCTGGAGCGTGCGGCCGTCGCCCGCGCGAATCCGAACAACATCAGCCGATTTATGACGATGTTCCGCGCGGACGCTTTCCAGAGTTTCAACCTGCTCCGTGAGGGGCAGGGCAAGTACCAGGCGGCGAGAGCGGCCTACCTGCAGAACAAGACGGCCGAGAACCGCAGGGCGATGATCGCAGCGCGGAAGCAGCTGGCAAGGTCCGGCGCGGCCGTGATCGCATCGCAGTTTGTGTCAGCCTCCATCAGCGTCATGATCAATGCGCTGCGGCGGAGAGATGAGCTGTGGGACGAGGACGGCCTGAACTGGGGCGAGGTCGCGAAGCAGCTCGGGCTCGGCATGATAGAGGGCCTTGCAGGCATCTCCATCGCCGGTGAGGAGCTGGTGGGCCTTGTGGAGTCCATCGCCTTTGATGAGACGTGGTACGGCCCGGACGTCAACGCGCTGCAGCTGCTGACCGACACTGCCGAGAGCGCGATCAGCGCAGCGAAGATCCTCAAGAACGGCAAATGGGAGCTTGCGCCAGGCGCGCTGAAGGATCTGGCGCTGGAGGCATCCACGGTCATGGGCCTGCCGCTCAAAAACGTCGAAAAGTATGTGCAGGTCCTGCCGAGATGGGTCGCGCCGGAACTCATGGCAGAGTACGACAACATCTGGGACGAGGTCGACCGGAACGCGCTCTCCAAGTCGTCCGTGCTGGACATCAAGGCGGACATCGGCGTGCTGCTCGACAACCGCACCGAGGACATGAGCGACGAGGACAAGGAGGAACTGACAAGGCTCTACCTTGCAGGCGGGACCGGGGCGCTCCCGGCAGCCGTGCCGAACGCCATCAAGTACACCGATGACAACGGCGAGGAGGCGACAGAACAGCTTGACTACAGCCAGAAGCAGACGTACAAGAAGGAGTGGAGCAAGATCGTCTCCGGAGCGGTCGGGGCACTGCTGAAGTCTGACCTCTACAACGAGGCGGACGACAAGACCAAGACAAAAATGCTCAACAACCTGTATACCTATGCAAACGGGCTTTCGGCCGAGAAGGTCGTACCGGAGAAAACGGCAGACGGGTGGATCGATGATGCCAGAACGCTCAGCGGAGAGGGCGTCAAGATCGCGGATTATATCCAGTGGCACACGATGCTCAGCGAGATGGATTCCGACGACGCGAGCGGTACCAGCAGGACGGGCCTGAAAAATGCCCGAGCGCTGGAGCTGGCGAACGAAAAGGGATGGACGTGGGCCGTCCCGTCGGATGCACCGGACGAGCTGAAATGGATGGAAGACGACACGGAGCAGACGCTGCAGCTCACGGATGCGCAGAAGAAGCAGTATCGAAAGACATGGACCGGGATCGTGTACGGGAGCGTCGGGGATCTGATGCAGTCCGACGAGTACCAGAGCGGGACCGAGAAGGAGCGCGGCGCGCTCATCCAGAAGCTGACGTCCTATGCCTCCGCGCTGGCGGCATACGAGATCGAGCCGAAGAAAGTGCCGGACACATGGATCCTCGGCGGGCAGCAGGCCGTGAAAGACGGCGTGCCGCTGGACGAGTACATCGTTTTCCGCGCGCTCTACAGCGAGCTGGACAGCATCAACGAGGACGGCGACGAGGAGAGCGGCCTAAAAAACAAGCGGACGCTGGATCTCATCGAGTCCATGGGATGGAGCGACCAGGCAGAGCAGAGTGCCTATATCAACACGGTAGCCTCGGAGAGCAAGGAGGCAGAGGCGGAGGCGCTGCAAAAAGCCGGAATGACGTGGGAGCAGGCAAATGACGTACTGGCCGTGCCGGGAACCGGCGTAGTCAAGAAGGCGGCCGTCACGGCGACCAACGCGAGCGAGGCGACCAAGGCAAAGGTCCTTGCGAGCTACGACAAGAGCGAAAAGCAGAAGACAGCGAAGCTCGTCATGACCGGGTTGAAATACGGCATCCCGATGCGGCGCTACACGGACGTGCTGCAGAACGCAGACGCGGACGGCAGCGGCGGCGTCTCGCAGGAGGAGGCCGGGAAGTACATCGCGACGCTGGGCCTCAGCGTACAGGAGGCGGCGTACCTCTGGCAGATGGTCACGAACGGCAAGGAAGGCAAGAAAAACCCATTTTCGAGCTATTTCGGGGCGGAGTTTTACAGCGCCGCAGGAGCGTTTGACTGAAAACAAAATACCGCACAGCGGGGGAGGGCGAAAGCCCTCTCCCATTTTTATGCACAGGAGGGGGAACTATGTCAAAGGGCAGGATGCAGGCGGGGAGCTGCACGGCCGGGATGCGGCGTGAGGAGGTCGAGGCACTGATCCGGGCGGCGAACCTCGGGGAGGAGGACAGCTACATCGCGCGGCGGTGCCTGATCGATCAGGTGGCGCAGCTCGACATTGCGTTTGAAATGGAGGACAAATTCGGGCAGGGGATGACGCGGAGCACGGTGTCCCGCCGGATGCAGGGGATCGAGCGGCGGCTGCACACATTGCGGGCACAGACGCGACGGAAACGGGCACAGCGCAGAGGCTGAGACGGTATGATATAGCCATCAAAGACAGGAGGCGGAGACAATGGCATATCCCTATCAGACCGGGTACAATCAGGTGATGCCGCCGGTATACGGCGGGTACGGGCAGCAGCCGCTGCAGCCGCAGGGGCCGATGTGCAGGATGGTATCGAGCCGCGAGGAGGCAAGCTCGACGCCGGTGGACTTTTCCGGCAGCCTGATGGTGTTTGCGGACATCCAAAACAACCGCATCTACACCAAGCGCTGGGACGCTGCGGCGGGCGCTGCACGCTTCGGGGAGTATATTCCAGCGCCGCCTCCGCAGCCCGCGCAGAACGGCACACAGACCGCGACAGACCCGGTGCTGACGATGCTGCAGCAGATGCAGGCGCAGCTTAACGGCATCAGCGAGCGGCTCACTGCCGCAGAAAAGAAGGAGGAACCGGCAGAATGAATCCGCTCATGATGATGATCCAGATGGCGCAGCGGGGCCGGAACCCGCTGGGTGCCCTGCAGCAGATGGGCGCGGGGCCTCAGCTCCAACAGATGCAGCAGATGCTGGCGGGCAAAAATTATAACCAGCTCCTCCAGATGGCGGACAACGCCGCGCGGGAGCGCGGTACGACGGTAGAGCAGATGGCACAGCAGCTGGGGCTGCCTTTCCGTCGGTAAGCATATCCACTCGGTTTGCGGATCCTGACAAAAGCCGCGCAGCAAGGACTCACCGGGCGCGCGCGGCCCGTGGGATCATAAAAACTGAGGAGGAAACAACAATGGCAGATGATTTTGGCATGGGGTATGCGCTGGGCGCTGACTCCGGCAACCGCAACAACAACGATATGTTTGGCGGCGGCTCGTGGTGGATTGTAATTATCCTGTTTGCTCTGATCTTTGGCAACAACTGGGGCAACAACGGCAACAACGGGGCCGGTATGGCGGTGCCGTATCTCAGCGGCATCGACACGCGGCAGGCGGTCAACGACGGCTTTGTGACGGCAGAGATCCAGAGCGGCATCCGCGGGCTCCAGAACGGCCTGTGTGACGGCTTCTATGCGATGAACACCGGCATGCTCAACGGGCAGATCGCGATGCAGCAGGGCTTTAACGCCACGCAGATGGGCATGATGCAGGGCTTTAACGGGGTACAGGGACAGATCTGCGACCTCGGTGCGAGACAGCAGCAGTGCTGCTGCGAGACGCAGCGCCTGATGGAGCGCGGCTTTGCCGACACCAACTACAACCTCGCGACGCAGAGCTGCGACATCCGCAACACCATCCAGAGCACGGCCCGCGACGTGATCGACAACGCCAACGCCAACACGCGCAGCATCCTGGACTTTATGGTCAACGACAAGATCTCGACCCTGCAGCAGGAAAACCAGACGCTCCGTCTGGCCGCCTCGCAGAGCGAGCAGAACGCAGTGCTCAAGGCCGCGATGGACGCCAACACGGCAGAGCTGATCCGCCGGACCGGCAACTCCACGCCGCAGCCGACGTACCTCGTCCAGAACCCGCACGCTGCTTACTGCGGCGCAGGCTGCCAGCAGGGCTACGGCTGCTGCTGACGGGATGAGAGATCGGGGCGGCAGATGCCGCCCCTGAGCAAAGGAGGATATACCATGGCATGCAACAACGTGTGTAAGCTGTGCCGCCGCCTTGTGATCTCGCAGGCCGTGACGTTTGCGGACGGCGTGCTGACGATCAACCTGCCGGCCGGGAGCTACAACGACGGCGAGAAATACTGTCTCGTCGTGGCGCAGACGATCCCGACGACGGCGACCATCACGGCTCCGGTCGTGGTGACGATCGGCAGCGGGACAGTACAGTATCCGCTGACAAGCTGCGGCTGCGCACAGTTGACCGCCTGTGCGATCCGCACGCGGACAAAGTACAGCACGGTGCTCAACACCACCGCGACGGGCGGCAGTTTTCGGCTGCTGGGTCGCGCTGCCTGCGCGCCGAGCAGCAATCTGGCGAGCGTCAACGGCACGGCGCCGACGGCATAAGGAGGGACGATATGGACGCCAGGACAAAAATGATGTTCTACCGCCGCGGGAGCGGCGAGGAGGAACGCAGAGACCGGCCGGAGGGCCGATTCCGCGACGGGCGCGGACGCGAGCGCTACAATGACGGCCGCTATGCACCGCGCAGCGACGGAGACTATGATCGCCGATACCGCGACGAGCCGATGGGCCGCCGGTACGACATCGAGCCGAGAGGCGGCGGCCGAAGCCGCGAGCCGGGGCGCCGAGAGATGGGGCATATCGGATTCGAGCAGCAGGACGATGACGAGCGTCTGTCGTGGGAGGAGGCCGAGAAGTGGGTCGGCGGCATGAAAAACGCCGACGGCACGGTCGGCGCGAAGTGGGCACCGGACCATGTGCTCAAGATGATGCACGAGCGCGGCATTGACTGCGACCCAATCGAATTTTGGTGCGCAATGAATGCGGTGTACAGCGATTTTTGCGAGGTACTCATGGATCACGGCTGCAGCGGGACGGACCTCTACCTCGATCTCGCCAAGGCGTGGCTCGAGGACAAGGACGCCGTGCCGGACAAGGCGCGCGTGTACTACGAGTGCATCGTGGAGTGACACAAAAACAGCCCCGGCAGGAGACTGCCGGGGCATTTTGCGCACCGAATGAGCACCGAGAGTTTTGCAGATTTAAAAATCGAGGTAAGAGAAAGTTGAAGTTTGAGCAATGTAAAGAGAGAAAATGAGATGCGTTGAGAGGCAGTGAGATGAGAAAAGAAAAGAATGGACAAAATCGGTTGTTGGTCTTCATCATTCTTGTAAGAGAGATAAAAACGCCGGAACCATTGAAAACACAATGGTTCCGGCGTTTTTGCAGATGGCACATAGGGTGGATAACACCGAAAAAGCACCGAAAATCACGGGGTGTTCGGGGGCGGGAGCGGGACGGCGTCCAGGACGGTGAGCGCGCGCTCCTCCTCGCGGGGGTAGAGGTGGGCATAGGTGGACCAGGTGACCTGCACGTTGGAGTGACCGAGGCGGCGCGCGACCTCTTGGATATTGATGCCGTTATTAACGAGCAGGGAGGCATGGGAGTGGCGGAAGTCATGGAGACGGATCTGCGGGAGACCGGCGGCGGCCGCATAGGAGTTCCTGCGGTTACGGGCCGCGTAAACGGAAAGATGGGAAGGGCCGCCGCAGACGAGGAAATCCGGAGAAAAACCGGGCATGCTGCGCTGGAAACGGAGGTGCACCTGCAGCTCGTCGAAAAGGTGGGATGGGATGCCAATATCGCGGACAGAGGACTCTGTTTTGACAGGGCCCTCCCCATATCGGTCGGAATAAGTGCGGCGAATGCGGATCAGGCGGGCCGGAAAGTCGATATCCGTCCAGTGAAGGGCGAGAATCTCGCCGGGCCGCATGCCGGTATAAAACGCGGCAACGAAAAACATCATGTATTGCCGCTCCTGAATGGGATTTTTTGCGGCAGAAACGGCAGCGGCTGCCGACGCGTAAAAACGCCTGAATTGCTCTGCAGTATAGTATTGGAAATCGTGCTTCGGGGCGTCTGGCATGGCCTTACGTTGACGGCGGAGCCGCCCGAAGGGAGATGTTGGGATGATGCGGAGTTCGACGGCGCGCGCGAACATGGATTTTGTGATCGTGTAAACCTCGGAGATAGTATTGGGCGCGAGGCCCTTGCCGTGCAGGGAAGCGACCCAGTCGGCGACGTGTCGCGGGGTGACAGAGCACATCCGCAGCGGGCCGAAAAAAGGGATGGCATGCCGCCTGAGGCGGGATTCGTCTGTGACAAGCGACGACGTGCGGATCTCGGCGGATTTGTACGAGAGGAATTGGGGGACGAACTCGGCGACGGTGAGGCGGTCGTCGGCGGTAGGGGCGGGGGATTTGGCCTCGGCGCTGAGCTGGCGCTCCATCTCGGCGGCCTCGGCCTTGCCGTAGACGATGCGCTCGATCCGGCGGTAGGCTCCGGTGTCGGGATCGGTATAATTGACGCGGACGCGATAGCCCTGCAGGCCGTCGCGCTTTTTTTGCAATTTTGTGATCGGCATGTTCGTGCGCTCCTTGGGGGCATCAGCTGCGGAACCAGCCGACGCGGGGGTTGCACAGGTCGTAGGCCAGTAAAAAGGCAAGGACGGCGACCAGAGCAAGGCAGATAATGCCGAGGGCGTAGCAGATGTGGGAGCGGTAACGGGCGAGGCGCTCGAGTGCGGCGATGCGGGCGTCCTTTTCGGCGAGGAGGGCATCGCTGGGCTGCACAGTGGGGGCATCTTCGGGCGGCGGGAGCAGGTCGGGGAGGACGTCGGACAGCGGGACCTCGGCAGCGGCGACGAGGTCGACGACTGTCTGCAGGCCGGGATTTTCGGTGCAGCCGGAGAGGATGCGGGAGATTGTGCTGACGGGGACGCCGGAGCGCTCCGCCCACGCGGTGAGGGTGAGGCCGGACTTTTGCTTGACAGCATTGAGCCGGTCACAGATCTGGGGCATATGGTGTCGCCTCCTATTGCAGTTTTGGATACGGTTTTTTGCAAAAAGCGAGCGCAGTTCCCGATTTTGGCCATGGTTTCCCGCGGTGGGGCGTGGTACGATGCGGGTGCAAAGGGGGCGCGACGGATGGAGCGATGGATCAAGTACCGGTTTGTGCGGGAGTACCGGCGGATGCGGCCGGACGGAAGGAAGCGCGTGGAGCGAGCCAGAGATGAGTTGAGGCTGGCCGCCTGTGGGGGACGGCCAGCCTCGGAGGAGAAGATCGTGCGGGAGTTTCTGCGGCTGCCGCCGGAGGGGCGGCGGGAGGTGCTGGACGTGCTGGAGATGTGTGTGCGTCAGGGGTGGCAGTGGCCGCAGGGGGAATATCCGGCCGCCCGAGCCTCTTCGGCGGAGCTGTAATAGGCCCGATTCTGCTCCTCCGGGAGATAGCTGCAGGTCGAGCGGTGGAATTTGCCGGTAGCGGTATTGGCAATGTATGATGTGCCGGTCGGCTCGGAAGAGGAATGCGAAGAAGTTGAGCCACGGCTCCGATCAGAGGAAACGAGCGATTCCGTGTTTGCAGCCCGCCGCGCCTCCCGCTTTGCGGAGGCCTCCCCGGCAGCGTAGCCGCGATCATAGGCGGGGCCTATGGCATCGTTTCCACCCTCGACGTAGCCGGTGGCGTGGCCGGAATCATAGCCGCGCTGATAGACGGAGCTATCCGGCTCGGCGGTGGCGAGAACAATGATGAGCACGACGGACAGGATCAGGGAGAGGGCTGTTACAATGCTGTGCGCAATGCGCGTCCGCTTCGATGGGACAGAGAGCAGCTTGCCGCGCATCTCATCCGCTTCGCGCTGCAGCGATGCAAGCTTTGCCTCGGCCTTTCGGGCGCGGATGCGCTCCTCCTCGGCATGGAATTTTGCATCGTCGACCTGCTGCTGCAAAGCTGACGTATCTGATGCGTGCTGCTTTTCGTCCGCCTGCTTTTCGGCGCGAAGGTCGATCAGCTCCTTCCGGGCAGCGGCAGCGCGGCACAGCTCGTCCTCGTACATACCGCGGATCATATTTGGGCTGATGTTACGGGCAAGTGTGCGGCTGCAGACCATCCGATAGGCCAGCTCCCGCAGGAATTCGTCGTATCGCGCTTCCGAGTCGATCGGATCGCCGGTATAAGGGTTCCGAACATCCGGGGAGGGCTGATAAGGATACTCCTGTTTCAGCCGCAAAAACATTTCCGTAAGCTCGGATGTGCCGACCCCGGCAGGGTCAGCACCGCCGCAATAAGAGCGCGGGGCAAGAGGGTAAGACATAGGCAACACTCCATTTCGTGATAAGTATACCATAAAGCGGCAGGAGATATCAAGCGGCACATTGCACAAATAATATGGGGTAAAATGCACAAAAATGCTAGAATGCGGGGGAGGGGCAACCCTTACGACGGAAAAGGAGGAAACAAGATGGACATTTTGGCAGAGGTGATCGGGGAACTGGCGCACCTGACGGAGGCGGAGCTTTACAGTTTGCTGCAGTTTCTTCGGGCGCTGCGGCGCAATTCGCGTTTAGCATATGAAAACGATGCGCTATAATATAGGCAGGGGCGCAGGGTAGTAAGCGTTTATCGATCCTTTCTTTCGTTTTCAGTGCACAAGCAAAAATCTCCTTTCTTTTTGCAAAACAGGGCCGCATCCGTTAGCAGACCGGGTGCGGTCTTGTTTTTTCGGCAGCACCGCGCGGTGCTGCCGGAGTGGTGCGTACACCGCATATAGGCAAACATAGGCAAACATAGGCAAACATAGGCAAACATAGGCATAGCAAAAGCCCGCAGCGGGTGCTGCGGGCTTTGCGCTAGGTGCCGGGATCGTCGGCGCGGCGGGCAAGGATCTCCTCCATAAAGTCGGCCAGCTTGGGCCAGAACTCCGGCGGGAGGTCGGCCAGCGCGAGCAGGAAGTCCCGGCGAAGGTCGCCCGGCGGGGCCTCCGAAAGGCTGCGCGCGAGGTCGAGGATCTCCTGCCGGAGGGTCCGCTGGACGTACATCTCGCCCTGCCCCTCCCGCAGCCAAAGCTCGGACACGCCGTAGACGCGGCAAATGTCGAGGATCGTCCGATCCGAGGGCTGCCTTGCGCCGGTGCAGAGTGACCCCGCGAGAGAACGGCTGATATGGATACGCTCGCCGAACTCAGCCTGAGTCAGGCCGGAGGTTTTAAGAATAAGAGCAATACGCTCATTGATTGGTTCGGCCATGAGTTCACCTCCTCTCAGGGACAGAATAGCACACACTGTGGAAATAGTCAACAAAAATATGCCACAATGTAGCGAAAACATATTGACAAATGCGCAGCAGGATGATATGATGACACTGCGAGGCACGATAGTGCCACAACGTAGCGCAAAGAAAAAAGGAGGCGAGGGGATGCGTGGGATGCTGATCATGTTCTGCATCACGACGGCCGCAGCGGGAACGTTTGTTTGCGTGCTCGCTGCGCGGCGCATGGTCGATCGCGGGACGCTGCTGACGATCAGTGGGGTGCTTCTGGGGATGCTGGCTCAGCTGGCCCTGTTTGGGCTGATACTCGTGAGAGGATGAAAGGAGGAGAGAGGGATGCCGGAGACCTGGATGCGCCGATACTGTTACCGTGACAAGAGCGGTCAGGTGGTCGTGGTGAGCAAAACAGTCAAGCGGCCTCGGCGACCGGGGAGGCCCCGGCACAAGGGCCGGGGCAAGGTTTACGGACAGGCGAGGGGGTGAGAACATGAGCGAGAGCCTGAAGCAGATGACGGACAAGCTGCTGACGCTGGCCGGGCAGATGACGGCGGCGGAGATGGCGGCCGTAAAGGGCTGCATCTACGGCATGATCGTTGCCGTAGACAAGCGGAATGAGTGAGAGAGCGAGGGGGCCAGAGATTGCCACGTCGGCCTTCGGCCTCCTCGCAATGACAAATCTGGAAGAACGGAGGATAATGACATGCGGATCGCAATGATCTGCGCGCTGGGCGCATGGCTGGCACTGGTGGTGCTGCAGGAGGCTCTGGCAGCGCGGGAGCGCAGCAGGCTCCAGCGGCAGGCCGAGGCGCAGGAGCGCATGTGGCGCAATGCGCGCGACATGCAGATGCGGCACTGGGAGGAGCTAGGCCGCAAGCACGACGAGCTGGACCAGCAGGCGGGAGTCCTGCGGGACTGGGAGGCCGAGCTGGCCGACAAGGAGCAGCAGCTCCGCGACCAGCAGCAGATGCTCGAGGAGCTGGCCAAGCAGATCGTGACCGGGCAGGACGCCGGGACGACCAACGAGGCCGGAACGCTATGAGGACCGGGCGGGTGCGGGTCCCGCAGGTGCGGGATATCGAAACGGCGCTGCGGCTCTACTACGAGCGGCTGGAGCTTAGCAACAAGGATATCAAGGAGCTGTTTGAAACATCCACCGGGACGGTGTACCGGCTCAAGGCGATTGCCAAGGAGGAGATGGATGCAATGGGGCTCCAATGTTGGAACGCCACCCATGTAAACACCGAGGCGGCCTACAAGGCGTGGGGCATCGACATCCAGAAGCTCGAGCGCAACTACAAACGGCTGCAGTCCCTCCGGCTCAAGCCGGAGGGCGCGGTGGGCGGCGCGTGATCCGCCCGACCTGAGGGCGCGCAAGGGACGGCCGCGGCGAGAGCACAAGCCGCGGAGGGCAGGCTCGATACCTGCCGCCCTCTCCATAATAGAAGGAGGGGAGTAAAATAATGACGAATTTTGCAAGGATCGTGCAGAGCACGTCGACGATGGCGGCGGCGCTCGTCGCGGCCGCATGGTGCGAGAGCTGCCAGTACAATCAGCGGGGCGCCTGCCTCTACTACCGCAACGACGGAGCGGACGATACGCTCGACGAGGCCTGCACGAGGCGGGCGGCCGAATGGCTGGAGGAGGATGCGAAATGAACTGGATGAGCAGCGCGGCGCAGATCGAGCAGGCCCGGCTCGAAGAGCTGAACCGCAAGGCGGAGGCCAGAGCGCAGGCCCGCAGATGCCGGGAGGCGGAGCAGCGGGCGGCCGTGGCCGAGCAGAGGGCAAAACAGGCGAAGCAGGACGCGGACCGCAAGGTCGCGATGCTGGTGCTGGCAACGGCCGCGATGGCCTGCATGATCCTCGGGGTGTGCGTGATGCGCGCCTCGGCGTGGATCGGGGCCGGTCTGCTGGGCGCGGCGGCGCTGCTGGTACGATGGATCCCACGTGAGGGCTGAGTGTGTCTGCCGCGCGTGCCGGTATCTCCGGGAGGAGGCCGCCGGGCGCGATGCAAAATTTTACCGGTGCGGAGTGACGGGGCGCGTGGTAGAGCACGCGCCGCTCTGCGCAAAATGGCCGAGCACGCCGCTGTGGCGCTGCCCGGCCGCAAGCATCAGAAAGGAGCTGAACAGTATGGAAAGGAGACACAAGTGGGAGCCAGGCGAGCGGGTGCTGGCGGTGTGCACGGGGACGTGGCACTACGGCGTCGGCGTGATCCGCAGCGGGCCGGACAAAAACAACCGGTACGTCGTGGAATTTGACCGCGACGGCCTGCGCAGCGGGTGCCGGGTGATCGGGAGGCCTTGATGGCCCGCCAGAAGGAATATAACCGCCGCCGCGCGGCCGAGAAGCGCGCGGCCAGAGAATGATGAATGATAAGGAGACAAAAATGGACAATCAGTATTACATCGTCAGAGGCGATCGCAGCGGCGTCTTTTTCGGGCAGGTCGCTGCGCGGAACGGTCAGGAAGTCGAGCTGCGCAATGTGCGCAAGCTCTGGTATTGGGACGGGGCCTGCGCCGTGGAGCAGCTTGCGGTTGACGGAGTGACAGCCCCGGCCAACTGCAAATTTACGGTGGTCGTGCCGGAGATGACCATCACGGACGCGATTCAGATCCTCCCGTGCAGTGGGAGAGCCGTCGAGGCCCTATCGGGGGTCCGGGTATGGAAACGGTGAGCGCAGCCGCGCGCTTCGCGCAGG
>ERZ857998.964-NODE-964-length-36735-cov-50.298255_pt1 | contig 36735 bp, 50 predicted proteins | sample MGYA00519954_ERZ857998 | MGnify/ENA primary metagenome ERZ857998 (study PRJEB31778, sample SAMEA3449424) | human gut metagenome | biome: human gut; feature: human-associated habitat; material: faeces | place: United Kingdom | collected 2010/2012 ...
AAAGGAAAAGTATAATGAAAATCTGTTTTTTACTATGTTTTCATTATACAAGGTGTTAATTTTGAATAAGGCAAATCCTTATAAATTAAGTATAGAGAGAATGGAAGATATATTAGATACTGGTCCAATTATACCAAGGTGCTATGAAGTTACTTACTTAAAATCTTCAAAGAAAATGAAAATAAATATAAATAAAGATGAGAATAAAAGCAAGAACATATATAAAGGTGAAGGATTATGTGGAAGATGGTGCTGTGAGAATGAAAAGTACATGCTTTTCTTTCAAATAAATGTAATTTCAAATGAAAATAGTTATGAAAAGGTAAAGGAAAAAGATAAAAAAATAAGAAAAGAGCTTCCACTAATGATTAATTCTATAATTAAATCTGAAGAAAAGTTTCTTAAAAAAAATAAAGATTTAATTGAAGCTGAGATATTTATAAAGTTTAACTCGATCTATGATGATTTTTATAAGGTAGAAAGTTTTGGGGAATTAAAAAATTATATAAATATAGAAGGATATGATGAAAAAGAATTAAAAGAAAAGGAAGTTAATAGTCAGCTAAAAAAAATAAAAAACAATGTGGATATTAATAAAAATCTAATTTTAAATCTAATTAACCCTCATATAGAAATACACTTAGCACCAATGTATGGGAAAGAAGTGAAATTCCTAATAAGAGAAGTAGAAGTGTTAAGTATACAAGAATTAAATAATATTAATGAAGGGACTAAAGAGCATGAAATAGTTGTTTCGGTGAAAATACTAAGTGGAAATGATATAGAAGAGTTAATATTAAATATAAGAGTAAAACCAAATGTTTTAATAATTGAAAAGATAGGGTAATTCTAAGTTCTAAATCAAAATATTGACATATGGAAAATGTTATTATACAATTTATTTGGTACTCAAGTCTCCATAGTTCAATGGATAGAACAGTCCCCTCCTAAGGGACAGATACAGGTTCGATCCCTGTTGGGGATACCAGTAAAATCTCTTAAACCCTGATATTACTAGGTTTGAGAGATTTTTTATTTTTAATTTGGTGCCTATTTGGTGCCTTTTTAGTTTTGTATCATTAATTTATCTTTAAATATATTTTCTAATAATAGTGAGGTATGTTCTTCCATACTAGGCAATACATGACTATATGTATCTAGTGTTATCTTAACTGATTCATGGCCTAGCCTTTCTGAAATAACCTTTATATTTTCTCCATGTAATAATAATATAGTTGCATGAGTGTGTCTTAAATCATGAAATGATATTTGAGGCAGGTTTTTCTCTTTAGAAATTTTAAGAACATTTTTTCTAAAATCCATGGATAAATTCCTAGGGTTACACATATTATCCTGTCTATCAACTATAACGAACTCATTTGATTGTTTATTCTCTTTAATAATTTCTTTCAAGAAGTTAGGTATAGTTATTTTTCTATTACTTTTAGATGTTTTAAGTATATTACTATGAACTAAAGTTTTATTTATTTTATCATTTATTACTTGTTCACATATCTTTATTCTAGAATTTTTAAAGTCTATATTAGAATATCTTAAGCCACATAATTCACCTATTCTTAAGCCAGTAAATGCAGTTAATATAACTGGGAAGTAAAGATAAGTACCTTTAATCTCATTAAGAAAATCTAAGAGTTGTTCTTCAGTCCATACTTTTATTTTATTATTCTTTATATCTTTTATATATTCTATATCACAAGGGACATTGTTTATTATATTCATCTTCTTAGCATAATTAAAACACTTTCTTAGAACTAATATTATTCTTTTAGCACTATCAGCTTTTAATCCATTTTTTATAAGGAAATAATAAAAATTTTGAACATCTATAATTTGAATTTTATTTAATTGTTTATTACCCAGATAGGGGATTATATGAGTTTCTATTCTAACTTTATAATTAGTTATAGTGTTTATAGCTAAATTACTATTACATATATGGTTTTGATACCATTGTAAAATAAAATCTTTCAATAAAACTTTATTACTAGTAGGACTTATATTATTTAATAATTCATTCTCTTTAATAGTTGCGTATGCTCTAGCTTCTTTTTTAGTTTTAAAACCTTCTTTAGTATGCCTTATTCTTTTTCCAGTATGATCTCTACCAAGTTCTAATATAACTTTATATTTACCATTACGTTCAGTTATTCTAGCCAAAAATATCACCTACTTTTTATTTTATTCGAATATAAAATACATATTTTTTAGTATATATTAAATTTTAATTTTACAAGTTCTACTGGCACTTTAAAATAACAAGATAACTGAGAAAGTGAATAATACTTTAAAATATCTTTATTTGAATTGTTTATGTCTATTAATAATTCAGAAGCAAACCGATTTGCTTCTATTTCAAATTTTCGACGAGAAAAAAATGTATATTCATGAACATAAAAATCGGAATCATTAGAATGTAATATAGCATGCCCCAATTCATGTGCCATAATACTTTTTAATTCATAATCATTATCTATTCTAGTCATGTTTATAATTATAAATTTTCTTCTTAGTTTCTTTGTAAACATACCTTTAGGAAAGTAAGAAGAATAATAAACATATCTAATATTAATTCCCAACCCCTCAGCAATAGTAAATGGGTCTCTAGTTTTAAATTTTTTAACAAGGGTTCTAACCTTCTTTGTATAAGTATCCAAAGCACCCACCACCTATTATTTTTTCCTTTTATTCATAGCCTTAGCTTCCCAAAATAATTCTGACATTAAATCAAGCATTTCTTTTTTAGCTTCTTCATTAAACTCATCATCCATGAAGAAGGCTTCATTTGCTTTTTTCATTTCCTCTACATATTGTTTCTTATCTCTAGATGTAACTTTGTATTTGTCTGTATATGCTTTAGGGATATTGATTTCTGGTTTTTCAGTTGAAGCTTCAGAACTTTCATTATCTTCTGATAATAAATAATCAACAGTAACATTAAAAAATTCTGCTAATTTAATTAAGGTTTCTCTTCCAGCAGGACGTTTATTGCTCTCTATCATACCTATTGTAGATTGTGCAATACCTATCGCTTTTGCAAGTTGAACTTGGGTTAAATTTCTTTCTTTTCTTAATTTCTTAATTTTATCACCTAATTTATTATGTATTGAATTAACATCAACTTTAACATCATCAGATAAAAGATAATCGACAGTCACTCCAAAAAAGTTAGACATTGTAATTAAATTCTCTTTTCCTAATCCCTGTTTATTTTTTTCAACCATAGCTATAGCTGAACGACTAATACCGGTTGCGTCAGCAAGTTTTTGTTGTGTAAGTCCTTTCTTTATTCTAAGTTCTTTTATTTTATCACCTAACATAACTTTCACCTCATATGACAATTTTATCACAAATAAAGACAAAATCAATAGAGATTCCTAGAAAATTAAAGAAAAAATTAGAAAGAATGAGAAAAAAAGAGATTTTATCGCTTAAAGACTTGTTTAAAGACAAAATCACGCCTTGTTAATGTCTTTAAAAGTGATAAAATAAAGACAATACAAGACCAAACTATCACCTAACATAACAAGGTTATCTTGAAAATAAAAGAAAGGAGGCAATTAACTGTGGAAGATAAATGTATATGGAGAAGGTTCGAAATTGTTAAGGACGAAAATGAGGATAGACTCTTAGAATTAATAGATAATAAGAGTCTATCACGAGAGGATTTACTATTAATTTTGAATACGATCAGGATTAGAGATACTAATGTTTAAATACTTAATAGCAAGATATCCTAATGTATCTTTAAGTTCAATAATGGAATTGATATCGTGAATAGTTTCTACAGTATGAATAAAATTTTTGGTTTGCCAGACGTAAATTGAGGCATTTATAGATTTTTTCTGATTATCGAGACCACTCACTTCAATATCAAATCCATTACCTAAGTCACGATATATCGTATTCTCTCTATCAATTACTTTAATTGTATAAGGTTCTCCGAGTTGTAAACATATGTCTTTAATTTTTTTACCTGGAGCTTTATGCATTAGAAATTACACCCCCTTTCAGTATACGAATTTTAACACATTTTAGGGGGTTATATCAATAAAAGGAGGTGTGAACTTGAAAATTACACAAATAAAGCTGAGAAGATTAAATTTAGGATTGTCAGATAGTAAAAAAGCAGCTGAGCTTTTAAAAATAAGCATGAGTTCTTTTTATAAACTTGAGCATGGTTATCGAAAACCATCACCAGAATTGATAGCAAGAATGGCAAAAGTTTATCAGTGTACAACAGATGAAATCTTTGAAGATTTTAATATAACAGGATAGTTATAGGTATAGTTCTTTCTATAATCGGATTATTATTTTAATCCAATAAAAATTATCAACATTTTATGTGGATAAGTTATTAATAAGTTGTAGACAAGCTGTTCATAGATTATGAACTAAATGTAAATAAGGAGGTGCTTAGTTAATGTCTATGCCTTGGTATACAACAGAAGAAGCAGCAGAGCTATTAGGACTTAGTCCTCATTCAGTTAGAGAAAAGCTACGGACTAAGGAGATTAAAGGCAGTAAAGCTGGTAAAGAGTGGAGGATACCTAAAACTGAAATTAATAAAGTCTTAGGTATAGAGACAGAAGATAAAAAAGATATTTATATAAAAGAGTTGGAAGAAAGAAATAAATACTTGACTTTGCAAGTAGAAACTTTTAAGAACATAGCAGATTCTTTAGTAAAAGTAATTAGTTAGGAGTATATAAATGAGTAATTTAAAGCAAATGAATATTGGAGGACAAATAGTGCCAGTAGTAGTTAATGGAATAGTCGATGTCGAAGGTATGAAATTCCATGATATAGAAGGTGGATTTGGTGAAGGAAAGAAAGCAATTCTTGTTAAAGAAATTGCTGAAATTCACGGAAGAGAATTAAGAGTAATTAATCAAAATATAGAAAGAAATAGATTAAGATTCAAAGATGGTATAGATATTCTTGATTTAAAAGGGACAGAGTTCGAAATCACTTTAAGTGATCACGGAATTTATAATCAAAATTCAATAAATAGAAGTGAGAAAATATACATGCTATCAGAAAGAGGATATGCAAAACTTCTTAAGATTTTAGAAGATGATGTTGCCTGGGAGCAATATGAAAAATTAGTTGATGGATACTTCAATATGAGGGGACAAACCTTAAATACTTCTGAATTGTCTCCAGAGCTTCAAATGTTTAAACAAATATTTGATACAGTTGCTAAGCAACAGTTAGAAAATAAACAAATGAAAGAAGAGATAAAAGAAACTAAGGAAGAGATACAAGGTATTAGAGATATAGTAGCAATAAATACTACTAATTGGAGAAAAGACACCTCCAGCTTAATAAGCAAAATATCTTTAAAGTTAGGTGGGTATGAAAATATAAATCTTCTAAGAGAAGAGAGTTATAGGATTCTAGAGGAAAGAGGTCGTACAAGATTATCCGTAAAGCTAACTAATAAGCGTAGAAGAATGGCAGAAGAAGGAGTATGTAAGTCTAAAAGAGATAAGTTAAATAAATTAGATGTTATAGCTGATGATAACAGATTAGTTGAAACCTATATAGCGATAGTAAAAGAAATGGCTATTAAATATGGGATTAGTACGAATCAGTAAGAGGTGATTAATAGATGTTACTTAAATACTTAACAGAACTTAAGAAAAGCTTGTCTAAAGGTGATTTTAGAGCTTTTATCACAGATGTTGAGAATGATATTAAAGTAAATAGAGTTGCTTTAGGGAAAAAGACAAGCCCACAACAGTTTATAAATATATGCGAAATTTTGAAAGGAGCATTAGCAAGATGATTATCGTTGAAGAGCATTTAGGTTTAGCTAGAAAAATAGCGGTTCAATTTATAGAAATTCTAAAAGTAAATATTCTTATGATGAAATTGAATCTACTGCATTTTTAGGATTAATTGAAGCAGCAAAGAATTTTGATGAATCAAGAGGGTTTAAGTTTTCTACTTATGCAATGCCATTTATAACAGGAAGAGTTAAAAGAATGTTTAGAGACGACAAATGGTATTTTATAAGGCGTGGGGTTCCACATGAAATGAGATCATTAAATTTCATAATAGATACTGAAAATAATGTAGAACTGCAAGATATTTTAGAAGATGAAGTAAATATTGAAGAAAATGTTACAAACGAAATTACTGTTAAAAAGTTATTAGCTTCATTGACTGAAAGAGATAGAAATATAGTATATCTGTATTATTTTAAAAGATTAAAGCAGATAGAAATAGCAGAGATTATGAATATTACACAACTTTCAGTATCTAGAATTATAAAAAAGTCTTTGGAGAAAATGAAAGAAGAATTAGCTTCTTAGAAAGGAGAAAAATAATGTCTAATATAGCTATAGAAGCTGCTAAAGAAATAGCTAAAATAGCACAAGAAAATAATGTAGATGTTCATAATCTTATTGAACAATATAAAAAGGCTCATAACTTCACCGACCAAAGTAAAAGTTACGAGCACGACATAGAAAACTTTAAAGATATTATACCACAGAAAGTAGGTGTTAACCATAGGTAAATTTGACTTGGAAATTGAAATAGCTAAGAAAGAAGTAATACAAAAGAAAAAAGAAGATTGGATTAGAAAATGGGCAAGAGAAAACCCAAAAGCAAGAACTGCACCAGAGCCACCATTAGATGAAATTACACCGAAAGCATGGTTTATATCTGAATGGGATACTGGATTTGTAGTAGTAGATTATGAAGAACTTAAGAAGTGCCCAAAGAGATATAGAGAAAAAATATTAGCCTTAGGAGGAATTTAATGAAGAGTATAGCTTTAGTTAAATTTCCTAGAGGAAGTTTTGAACAAGAGTATTCATATAAGACAGATATAGAAAATCTAAAGAAAGATGATGTTTTAGTTGTACAAGCTAACAACTCATATTCAATAGCAATATTTCAAAGATATTCTTCTTCTAAAAGTAGAGTTGAACAAGCTACAAAGTGGATAGTTCAAAAAGTAGATGTAGAAGAATTTGAAACTAAACTCTTTTTAGGTGAACTAGAATGAGGGCATTAAGTAGAAAAGAGTTCATGAGTAAAGTTATTAATGACATGTACAATAAGCAAAGACTAGAGAAAGAAAAGCGTAAGAGTGCTGATGTTCATGCAATAGAAAATGTTTATAAAATTCAAGAATATAGGAGGAAAAAGAAATGAAAATTACAGCAGAATTTAATTCGATTAATGAGGTTGTAGACTTTATTAATACTTTTGGTACAAAGGCAGGTAATCAAATAACTATAGATGGTGCAAAAGTAGGCTCAAAAATTAAAGAGAAGATAACTTCTCCAGTTAAAGAAGTGGGTAAGAGAGAAATGAAGGTTGAGAAAGAAGCTCCAAAAGTTAAAGCTGAACAAGTAGGACAAGTTGACGATATATCTGAAATTAAAGAAGCAGAAGGTGTAAAGGAAGTTAAGGTTACTAAGGAACAAGTAAGAGAAGTATTCTCTAAATTGATTAAAGCTGGGAAGCAAAAAGAAGCTAAAGAATTAACCTCTAAATATGGAGCTAGTAAAGTTGGTGAAATTAAAGAAGAAGATTATGCAGCAATATTAAAAGATGCGGAGGAATTATTATAATGGCACATGCGATATTAAGTGCTTCCGGAGCTAGTAGGTGGATGGCTTGTACTCCATCTGCTAGACTAGAGCAACAATTTGAAAATAAAACTTCTGAATATGCAGCAGAAGGCACTTTGGCACATGAGTTAGGAGAATTAAAACTAAAGAAAGTATTAGAGGGATTATCATCTAGAAGCTTTAATTCAAAACTTAAGAAAATACAAGAAGATAAGTTATACACAGCTGATATGCCAGATTATGTTGATGTATATGTTGATACTTGCTTAGAAAGATATAGTGAAGCTAGGGCTAAAACTCCTGATGCACTTTTCAAAATAGAGCAAAGATTAGACTTTAGTGAGTGGGTTCCTGAAGGATTTGGAACTGGTGACTTTGTAATTATAGCTGATGGAACTATGGAAGTATGTGATCTTAAGTATGGGAAAGGAGTTCCAGTAAGTGCAGATAATAATAAGCAAATGATGCTATATGCATTAGGAGCTATATCAGAGTTCGGTTTTCTATATGATATTGAAAAAGTAAGAATGACGATAATTCAACCAAGATTAGATAACATATCAACTTTTGAAGTAACAGTTGAGGATATTCTTAAATGGGCTGAAGAATTTGTAAAACCTAAGGCTGAGCTTGCTATTAAAGGTGAAGGAGAATTTTTTGCTGGTGATCGTTGTAGATTCTGTAGAGCTAAAGCAGTTTGTAGAGCTAGAGCTGAAAAAAATTTAGAATTAACCAAATATGATTTTCAAGAGCCTCCTACAATGGATAACAATGATATAGCTTATGTATTAAGTAAGGTAGACGAACTTGTTAATTGGGCAAGTGATGTAAAAGAATATGCACTTGAATCAGCTTTAAAAGGTGAAGAATTTGATGGCTTTAAAATTGTTGAAGGTAGAAGTAATAGAAAATGGTCAAGTGAAGAAGATGTAGCAAAAACATTAATAGCTGAAGGTTTTCAAGAAAGTATGATATACACTAGAAAACTTGATGGTATTAGTAAGATAGAAGCTGCAATAGGTAAAAAGGAAGTTAAAAGGTTACTAAGCGATTATATTATCAAGCCAGTTGGGAAACCTACCTTAGTACCTATAACAGATAAAAGAGAACCATATAATCCAGCTAAAGCAGATTTTCAAGAGTAGGAGAGCAAAGATGGATATTAAAAGAATTAATGAATTATTAGATAAAGAGATAGAATTTGCTAAGGGGTGTGGTATGCCACAATTTGTAATGGGTATTCAACAAGCTAAAAAAATTATAAATGATGAATTTTTAAATAATGAAAGTGAGGAAAATTAAATGAAAGTAACAGCAAAAAGAACAGGAACAAAGGTAACTACAGGAAAGGTAAGATTAAGTTATGCACACTTATTTGAACCTCATGCAATAGAAGGAAATGAGCCTAAATATTCAGTATCAGTAATTGTACCTAAGAGCGACAAAGAAACATTACAAGCTATCAAGGAAGCTGTAACAGAAGCTAAGGAACAAGGAAAAGGAAAATGGGGTGGAAAGGTACCAGCTAATGTTAAAACACCATTACGTGATGGAGATGTAGATAGAGAAGGTGATGAAGCATATGCAGGATGTTATTTCTTAAATGCTAATAGTAAAAATAAACCTGGAATAGTTGATATAAATGTACAACCTATTTTAGATGCTACAGAAGTATATAGTGGTTGCTATGCTAGATTAACGCTTAATTTCTATGCTTATAACGCTAATGGAAATAAAGGTATAGCAGCAGGTCTTGGAAATGTTCAAAAGCTTGAAGATGGAGAGCCACTAGGTGGATTTACTAGAGCAGAAGATGATTTTGAAGTAATAGAATCAGCAGAAGATGACTTTTTAGGATAGAACTTAACAGAGCAGGCATTATGTCCTGCTCTAACTATTAAAGGAGGAATAAGAAATGAGTAAATTAATAGATATAACAGGGCAAAAGTTTGGTATGTTGACAGTAATAAGAAGAGTGGAGAATGATAGATATAATCAAACATGTTGGGAATGTAAGTGCGATTGCGGAAATAAAACTATTGTTAAAGGTATGCATTTAAAAAGTGGACGTACTAAAAGTTGTGGATGCTCGAAATTCGAAGAGCTTAGAAAAAAAGAGATTGGTAAAAAATATGGAATGCTTACAGTTATTAAAGTATATGAAGTAGAAAATAAAAAGACTGCAAAGTATTTATGTAAATGTGATTGTGGAAATGAGTTAATCACTGTATTAGATCCTTTAAGGAGAGGGGCAACTGTTAGTTGCGGATGTTATTCCAGAAAATTAGCTAAAGAAAAACAAAAAAAAGCTGCACAAGTAGGTAGGTTTGAAGGGACTAAAATACAGAATTTAACCTCTAAGATATTTTCTAGTAATACTAGTGGTTATAAAGGAATTCATAGAGCTAAAAATAGAGGAAAGGAAGCAGGATGGATAGTAAGGATAACAATTAAAGGTGAGAGAAAATATATTGGATATTTTACTGATTTAGAAGATGCAATTAAAGCTAGAAATGAAGCAGAAGAAAAATATTGGGAGCCGATATTAAAGGAGTTTTATAGAGGTGATATAAATGCATAAAGTTTTGTCTATTGATGTAGAAACATATTGTGAGTTAGACATTAAAAATGTAGGCGCTTATAGATATTGTGAGCACCCATCTTTTGAAATAATGTTATTCGCATATGCTTATGATGATGAACCAGTTCAAATTGTAGATTTTATGAATGGAGAAACTTTACCATTTGAAGTTATATATGATTTAGTTAATCCTAACGTATTAAAAACTGCATTTAATGCTAACTTTGAAAGAAATGCTATTAAAAATGACTTTAGTAGTTATAAAAATTGTATGAATCCAATTCAATGGGATTGTACTATGATACAAGCTTTGAGAATGGGTTTACCAGGAAGTCTTGATATGGTTGGTAAAGCATTAAAATTTGAAGAAGATAAGCAAAAGATGAAGGAAGGTAAAGCACTAATACAATATTTCTGTAAGCCATGTAAGCCGACTAAGAGTAATGGGGGAAGAACAAGAAACCTTCCTGAACATGATACTGAAAAGTGGGAATTATTTAAAGAGTACTGTAAACAAGACGTTGAGGTTGAAAGAGAAATAAGAAAAAAACTTAGTAAGTATAAGAGCACTGAAAAAGAAAAACAATTGTGGGATTTAGACCAAGATATTAATGATAGAGGTATAAACCTAGATTTGGTATTAGCACAACAAGCAATAAAATGCGATAAACGATTTAATGGTATTTTAGTTAAAGAAGCAATTGAATTAACAGGACTAACTAACCCTAATTCACTTACACAATTGAAAAAATGGTTTAGTGATAAGGTAGGTTATGAAGTTACTAGCTTAACTAAAGATAGTATTCCTAAATTATTAGAAGCAGCTGAAGATGATAACGTAAAAAGAGTTTTAGAGTTAAGACAACTTATGTCAAAAACTTCAATTAAAAAGTATCAAGCTATGATATCTGTTAGATGTGATGATGGAAGAGTAAGAGGATTATTACAATTTTATGGGGCTAATAGAACTGGTAGATGGGCTGGTAGATTAGTACAAGTACAAAACTTACCACAAAACCATTTACAAGATTTAGATGATGCTAGAAGCTTTGTGAGAGATGGTAAGTTTGAAGAATTAGAGTTTTTATTTGATAGTGTACCAGATACTTTAAGTCAGCTTATAAGAACAGCTTTTATACCTTCAGAAGGTAATAGATTTATAGTTGCTGACTTCTCTGCTATAGAAGCAAGAGTTATAGCTTGGTATGCATCAGAGAAATGGAGACTAGATGTTTTTAAAACTCATGGGAAGATATATGAAGCTTCAGCAAGTCAAATGTTCCATATACCTATAGAAGAAATTAAAAAAAGTAGTGATCTTAGACAAAAAGGAAAAATAGCAGAACTTGCTTTAGGTTATGGGGGAAATGTAGGAGCTATAAAGTCTATGGATAAATCTAATAATATTCCAGATGATGAATTACCAGGTCTTGTTAAAAGTTGGAGAAATGCTAATCCTAATATAACTAAGTTTTGGCGAGATTGTGATAAAGCTGCTAAGAAAGCTATTAATGAAAGAACTACAGTAACAATGCAATATGGACTTAAGTTTATTTATGATCCAGGAGTATTATTCATTCAATTACCTTCTGGAAGAAGATTGAGTTATGTAAGACCTAAGATTGAAGAAGGTAAGTTTGAAGGAAGTATTGTTATAACCTATGAGGGTATGAAGCAATCTTCAAAACAATGGACTAGGCAAGATACTTATGGACCTAAACTTGTAGAGAATATTGTACAAGCAACAGCAAGAGATTGTTTAGCTGAAGCCTTATTCAATGTAGATAAAGCTGGATATAAAACTGTAATGCATGTACATGATGAAATTGTTATGGATGTACCTATTGGATTCGGAAGTGTAGAAGAAGTTAATAAGATATTTGGAGAAAATATTAAATGGGCTCCAGGACTGCCATTAAAAGCAGATGGATATGAATGTAATTACTATATGAAAGATTAGAAATTTGTAAATATTGCGTATTAAAGTAGAGGAAGTGTGATTTTAAATATGAAAAGTCAAGAAAAAGTAGAAAAACAACTTATAAAGTTATTAAGGGAACAAGCTTATAGGCTTGAAAAAGGAGATATTGATGATATTGTAGTGTATAAAATTATTAGAAATCAAATACCAGTATTGGAGGATATTTTAGAACTAAATGTATTAAATAATTAATTCGTATTTCATTAAAAGGAGGAATAGAAAGTGATGAGTAATAAATATAAAATTGGGGATGTAGTAGAGTTTTTCGATAATAGAGTTTTCTATATAAAAAGAAAACAAGGAACTATATTAAAGATAAAAGGAGTTATTTTTAGAAAATATCTTATAGAAACAAATAATAGTGAATGTACATGGATTAAAAGAAAGAACATATATAAAAAATCAAAATAAATAAGGAAGGAAATAAAAATATGAGAAATATAAATATTAAATTAACAGTATTAACATTATTAATAGCAATAACATTAGTAGGATGTGAAAGGCAAGCTGACAAAGTATCATACAATCTATCTAAGGAAGCTGATAACTTTAATGTAGTTAGAGAGCTAACAGTAATTAATGCCATACAAGGTGATGTACTTTTCACAATGACAGGTAAAATGACTATTAAAGCAGATGTAGCAGACAATCAGTTGGAAGTTATTGTTGAAGATGAAAATTATAAATATACCTTAAATTATAATCCTAAGATGTGGATACCAGTTGAAGTTGAGATTATTGATTAAAAGTTAAATAAGGAGTGTGAGCTATGGATATTAATACTGAGAAGGATATAGAATTAAAAATTAAATATGATGGTTCCATAGCCTTAGCGACAGGAAAAAGTAGTAAAGCAAAACAATGGAAGAATAGAAATATTAACTGGTCAGAATTAGTTAAGAAGTTAAGTAATACAACTAGAACTCCTGAAACGGTAGCTGAATATAAAAAGATGGCTAAGAGTGATAGAGATAGGATTAAGGACGTAGGAGGATTCGTTGGAGGTACTCTTAAAAATGGTAGAAGGTTAAAAACTAATGTAGCTAATAGAACGCTACTAACTTTGGACTTAGATTATGTTGAAGGTGATATATGGTCCAGTATAGAGCTTTTATATGACTTTAATGTTGTTATGTATTCAACTCATACACATACAGTTGATAATCAAAGATTAAGGCTAGTAATACCACTATCAAGGCCAGTTCTTCCAGATGAATATCAAGCTATATCAAGAATGGTTGCTGATGATTTAGGAATAGACCAATTTGATGATACAACATATGATCCAGAGAGATTAATGTATTGGCCATCAACTTCAAGTGATGGAGATTATATATTTAAATATCAAGATTTACCTTGGATTAATCCTGATGAAGTTTTAGAAAGATTCCCATTTGGTTGGGAAGATGTTAGCTATTGGCCAGAAAGTTCAAGAGCTAGGGCAAAATTAAATAAAACTATAAGTAAGCAAGAGGATCCATTAACTAAGAAAGGAATTATAGGAGCTTTTTGTAGAACATACAGTATTACTGAAGCTATAGCAGAATTTATATCAGATATTTATATTCCTGGCACAGATAATACTAGATACACATATGCAGAAGGAAGTACAACAGGTGGGGTGGTTATATATGATGATAAATTTAGCTATAGTCATCATGGCACGGATCCAGCGAGTAATATTTGCTGTAATGCTTTTGACTTAATAAGAATCCATAAATTTGGAGAGTTAGACGAAGAAGCTAAGGAAGGAACTCCAACTAATAGGTTACCTAGTTTTACTAAAATGAGTGAGTTTTCAGCAAGTAATGAAAAGGTAATGGAAACTATAGGTAAGGAAAAGATGTTAGCAGCTCAAGAAGATTTTGAACAAGTAGAAGAAGTAATAAGTACAGAATGGCTTAAAAAATTAGAATACACAGAAAGTGGAAAGCTAAGAAGTACGATAAGTAATTTTAGCTTAATAATAGAAAATGAGCCACTACTTAAAGAGAAGATAGCTTACAATGAGTTTTCGAATAGAGCTGTAGTTATTGGCCAACTTCCTTGGAGAAAAAAAGGTAATATGGGTGATTGGAATGATACTGATGATAGTGGACTTAGAGAATTTATTGAAAAGTATTATGGGATAAGTTCTACTGCAAAATGTGCTGATGCATTAGCACTAAGTTTTGAAAAACATTCATTCCATCCAATAAAAGATTACTTAGAGAGTTTAACATGGGATGGAGTAGAGAGAGTAAATACTTTATTTATAGATTATCTAGGTGCAGAAGATAATAGTTATGTAAGAACAGTAGCAAGAAAAATAATAGTAGCTGCAGTAGCAAGAGTTTTGGTTCCAGGTATTAAATTTGATAATATGCCAGTACTTGCAGGACCACAAGGTATGGGAAAAAGTACAATAATTAAAAAGCTTGGTAAGCAATGGTATAGTGATTCGTTAACTACAGTTAGTGGTAAAGAAGCTTATGAACAATTACAAGGTGTATGGATCCTAGAGATGGGTGAAATGATGGCTACAAAGAAGGCTGATATTGAAGCAACAAAACATTTCTTAAGTAAGACAGAAGATATATATAGGGTTGCTTATGGTAGAAGGACAAGTAGATTTCCAAGACAATGTGTATTTATAGGAACAACTAATGATAGAGAATTTTTAAGAGATAGAACTGGTAATAGAAGGTTTTGGCCAATAGATGTAGGAATAAATCCGAATACTAAAAGTGTATTTGATGATTTAACTCAATATGAGATAGATCAGATTTGGGCTGAAGCAGTTGAATTATGGAGAGCAGGAGAAAAGCTATATCTAACAGGAGAAGAAGAAAAAGAAGCTAAAAGGCAACAAGAAGAACATAGTGAGGAAAGTGCTAAAGCTGGACTTATAGAAGAATACTTAAATAAATTATTACCTGAAGATTGGTACGAATTAAGCATTCCAGAGCGAAGAAACTTTATACATGAAACAGAGTTCGGAGAATCAAGAGAAGGCACTCTGCGAAGAGATAAAACTTGTGTTATGGAAATATGGGTTGAACTATTTAGTGGAGATCCTAAACAATTAACACCTATGCAGTCAAGAGAAATTAATGATATTCTATCTGGAATTAAAGGGTGGAAAAAGTATAACAGTAAGTTAAGATTTGGAAAAAGTTATGGAATACAAAGAGCTTATATTAGAAAAAATTAGAAAAATATAGTGTTACCAAAATGAAATTAGCGTTACCAGAATAAAAAATTATTAATGTTACCAATGTTACCATAAAATTAATATTGGTAACAACTTATGGTAACAGTCTAAACCCTTATAAATCAATGTGTACAAGATTAATGTTACCAATGTTACCAAAATAATATATATAAGTAATATTTATATAATTAGGCATATACGTATATACACATATACGCCTAATCGTATAGATAGAGGTATTTAAGGAAATTTTGGTAACATGGTAACACTGGTAACACCTAAAAAGAAGGTGGAATTATGGAAGAACAAAAAATAGAAAGACGACTTAGAAAAGAAATTGAGTCGATAGGTGGTAAAGCATTAAAGTTTGTAAGTCCAGGAGTGTCCGGAGTACCTGATAGGATTATTCTACTTCCATATGGGAGAGTGATATTTGCAGAACTTAAAGCAACAGGTAAAAAGTTAAGACCAATACAAGAACTAAGAAAAAAAGAATTAGAAAAGTTAGGTTTTGATTATTGGATAGTAGATAGTTATGAAGAGATAGATAGTTTACTTAATTATATAAAAGTACAAGAATATTAAGGGGGTGGTGTAATGCAGTTCAAACCTTGGAATTATCAACAGTATTCTATAAATCATATTATAGATCATAAAGATTCAGGATTATTCTTAGATATGGGCATGGGTTAAGGGAAAAACAGTTAGTACTTTAACAGCAATAGATAGTTTAATTTTTCTAGGAGAAGTAAGTAGAGTATTAGTTATAGCACCACTTAGAGTTGCAGAAGATACTTGGAGTACTGAAGTTGAAAAATGGGACCACCTTAAACATTTAAAAATATCTAAAATTTTAGGAACTAAAAAACAAAGAAAAGAAGCTTTAAATAAAGATGCAGATATTTATGTAACTAATAGGGAAAATGTAGATTGGTTAGTAAGTGAATGTTTTGATAGCTGGATATGGGATATGGTTATAATTGATGAACTAAGTTCCTTTAAGTCCAGTAAGGCAAAAAGATTCAGAGCACTAAAGAAAGTTAGACCATATTTTAAAAGAATAGTAGGTTTGACAGGAACACCAGCACCAAATAGTTTAATAGATCTTTGGCCACAAATTTATTTATTAGATGGAGGACAAAGATTAGGGAAAACTATAACAGGATTTAAGGATAGATATTTCAATCCAGGAAGAAGAAATGGTTATGTAGTTTATAACTGGGAATTAAAACAAGGAGCAGAAGAAGCTATTCAAAACAAAATATCTGATATTTGTATATCTATGAAAGCAGATGATTATTTAGATATTCCTGAAAGAATAGATAATAGAGTTGAAATACCATTATCTAAAAAAGCTTTAGAAATCTATAAAAAATTAGAGAAAGAATTAGTTATAGAAATAGCAGAAGAAGATATTACAGCAGCTAATGCAGCAGTACTTACCAATAAGTTATTACAAATGGCCAATGGAGCAATTTATTCTGAATCAAAAGAAATAGTAAATATACATGATGAAAAATTAGAAAAGCTTGAAGAAATTATAGATACATCAAATGGAAAATCTGTACTTGTTTTTTATAATTTCAAACATGACTATAACAGAATATCAGAAATGTTAACTAAGAAAAAAATTAGCTATCAAACTTTAAATGATTCAGAAGATATAAGGAAATGGAATGAAGGAAAAATACAAGTAGCTTTATTGCATCCAGCTTCAGCAGGACATGGTTTAAACCTTCAATATGGAGGAAATATTATTGTGTGGTTTGGACTTACTTGGAGTTTAGAATTATATCAACAAGCTAATGCAAGACTTCATAGACAAGGACAAAAAGAAACAGTAATTATACATCATTTAATTTCAAAAGGAACTGTAGATGAAGATGTTATGGATGCATTAGCTAGTAAAGAAATAAATCAAAATATGCTTTTAGAAGCAGTAAAAGCAAGATTGGAGGAAGTATGAAATATATAATAATCTACTTCTTGGTTTTAGCTTTAATATTAATGTTTTTTAATGGAGTTGATAAAGATTGAAATTATTAATGCATGTATTAAGAGAAAATAAAAAGTTAAATATAGATAATACGAAGATAGGATTTATAGGAATTCTTTTAAAGTTAGAAGAAGAGTTTAAAGAAGTAGTTAGAGCAGTTCTAGATTATAGTAGAGATAGAACCTTAAAAAATTTAATTGAAGTTATTGCAGAAACTTTTGACTTAATCCAAGTGTGCATTTTAATTTTATGGAGATGTCATAGACAAGCAGTTGAATTTAATAAACCTAATTTAATACAAGAAGTTAATATAGCACATAAGGATAAATTAGTAGAAAGAGAATGGATTATTAAAACAGGAATTGAAATAGACGTAAAAGAATAGGGGGATAATATGACTAAAGAGAAGTTAAAAAGATATAGACTTTTATTATCAGAATTAGACTTACATAAAAGACAACTTGAAAAACTGGAGCCTGAATATGTATTAGATTCAGTTAATGGATCTGATTCAGAATTTCCTTATACAAATCATAAAATGCATATAGAAGGATATGATTTAGAATCTTACAGAAAAAAAGTAGAAAGATTAAAAAGAAGAATAAATTATAAAATGAATGAACTAATAGAAGAAAAAGATAGTTTAGTAGAATCTATTTATAAGATAGAGAATTCTGAAATTAGACAAATATTTATTTATAGATATATTGATGGATTAATGTGGAAAGAGATAGCAGGTAAAATGAATTATGGAACAAGTACTATAAGATTAAAGCATGATAATTTTATTAGAAATTTAAAACATTAGCACCCATTAGCACTTTTAATAATATAAAATAGTATTGTGAGAAAAGATATAAATAGCACATAGTTTTTTTTTTCATTAAAGTTCTCTTGTATAGCACCTAACTTGTATTAGTTAGGTGTTTTTTGCTGAGTAAAAATAAGTTAATAAAGCTAGTAAGGAAATATACAACATATATAATTAAAAATGAAAGGAAGGTGTAAGCTCCCTTCACTTAATATCATTCACCTTACTAGCTTTTAAATATTGAAAGGAGATGGCATTAATGGATAAACTAACAAATAAACAGATGATATTTGCTAATGAATATCTAGTAGACCTTAATGCTACTAGAGCATATAAAAAGGCTTATCCTAATGTTAAGAAAGATAGTGTTGCAGCAGCTAATGGAAATAGATTGCTAAGAAATGCTAAGGTTAAAAACTATATTGATGAACAACTTAAGAAAATAGAAGATGAAAGCATAGCAGATGCAGCAGAAGTTATGAAATACCTTACAGCAGTAATGAGAAATGAACTTACAGAAGAAGTTGTTGTTGTAGAAGGTGAGGGAGAAGGATGTTCATCAGCAAGAATAGTAAAGAAAGATATATCAGCTAAAGATAGAAATAAAGCTGCAGAGCTATTAGGAAAAAGATATAGATTATTTATAGATAAGATAGAAAGTGATAATAATACAATTATAAATTCAACTAAGAAATTAGATTCGTTATTAGAGCAATTAGGAGAAGCTGAAGAGTAATTTCGGATAATTATCATTTAGCGAAATTGTTATAAATCATTGAAATATAAGGGTTTACGAAATATAAAATTAGCAGATTTTGTTTACTATAGCTAAACTTTAAAATCAAAAAGTACTATTTCGTAACTATATATGCGAAATTTTAATTTCAGGAGGTGGTTCCTAGTGTCATATGAATATAAATTATCTCCTAAATACAAAGATTTTTTAAAGCATAATGCACCAGTAGAGTTTTTAGAAGGTACAACAGCAGCAGGAAAAACTACAGTAGGAATTACTAAGTTTATGCTTAAAGTAGCAAAGTCTAAAAAGAAAATGCATGTTATAGCAGCTAAGACAACTGGAGTAGCAGAAAAAAATATAATTCAAAAGGAATATGGAATTATAGATGTATTTGGGGATTTAGTTAAATACAATGGTAATGGTGATAAAGATAATAAAATACCGCATATAAGGTATAATACGCCTAATGGGGATAAGGTTATTTATATTTTAGGCTATGATAACGTAGATAAATGGAAAATGGCTTTAGGTTCACAATTTGGATGTGTACTTATTGATGAAATTAACACAGCTTCAATAGACTTTGTAAGAGAAATATGTACTAGAAATGATTACTTAATGGCTACACTTAATCCAGATGATCCTAATCTACCGATTTATTCAGAGTTTATAAATTGTAGTAGACCATTAGAAAAATATAAGAAAGATGTACCAGTAGAAATATTAGAGCAACTCAATTCAGAAGAGAAGCCTAATTGGACCTATTGGTTTTTTAGTTTCTATGATAATGCAAGTCTTAGTGAAGAAGATATAGAGAAAAAGAAGTTATCAGCTCCTAAAGGTACTAAGCTTTATAAGAATAAGATATTAGGACTTAGAGGAAGGGCTACAGGACTTATATTTAGTAACTTTGAAAGAAAGAATAATGTCATTAGCAAAGAAAAGGCTAAGACATATAAGTTTATTCAGTTTAGTGCTGGGCTTGATACAGCTTACTCAGAAAGTAGTCCAGATACATTGGCAATGACTTTTATAGGAATAACTGATAAAGGTAAACTAGTTATTCTTAATGAAGAAGTATATAACAATAAGAGTTTAGAAATACCATTAGCACCTAGTGATATAGCTCCTAGGTTTTTTAATTTTTTAGAAAGAAATAGAAAAGAATGGGGACTTGCAAGAGATGTATTTGTGGATTCAGCAGACCAAGCAACCATAACAGAACTTAAGAAGTTTAAGAGAACTAATCCATGTATATATAACTTCTTAAATGCTTATAAGAAGATAACTATAATAGACAGAATACACTTAGCATTAGGTTGGATTAATGTAGAAAATAAAATATACTATGAAGTTTTAAATACTTGCATAGAGCATATTAGGGAATTAGAGAGCTATAGCTGGAAGGAAGATAAATACGAACCAGAGGATAGCAATGACCATACAATTAACTCTAGTCAATATGCATGGATACCATTTAGAACAAAGATAGGAAATTATAAAGGAGAATAGAGATGGGATTAATAGGAGGATTTAAAAGTATGTTGACAAAAGCAGCAATTAAATATTTAAATGTTCAGCCTGCATCACAAAGTAGTATTAATATACAAGAAGCATATACCTATGAAACTAATCTAATAAGAAATAAACTTTGGTATAGAGGTGAAGCTTATGAGTTAGAGCAATTCTATAAAAACATAAGTAGTGATCCAATTAATAAAGCTAGATTTTGGAGTTCTGTACCAAGTGAAAATTTAAATATTAGAAAAATACATAGTGGACTCCCAGCTATGATGGTGGATAGGCTTAGTGATATTATAGTTGCAGATATTGATAGCATTGAATTAGAAAATGAAGAAGAAAATAACATATGGGAAGAAATAAGAAAAGATAATAAGTTTGATGAAATGATAGGTGATGTTATTTCTAAAGTTTTAGTAAGTGGTGATGGAGCTTTTAAAATATCAATAGATACTGAGGTTAGTCAATATCCAATATTAGAGTTCTTTGATGGAGCTAGAGTTGAATATGAAACTAATAGAGGTAGATTAAAGGAAATTAAATTTATAACTTATTATAATAAATCAAACTATAAAAGGTATAAGTTGGTAGAGGTATACGGAAAAGGCTATGTAAGATATAAGCTATATGATGAAAGAGAGAATGAAGTAAGTTTATCAGCTATAGAAGAAACATCAAAGTTAGTTGATGTAACCTTTGAAGGTAATTTCATTATGGCTTTACCATTGATGTTTTTTAAGAGTGTTAAATTTGAAGGTAGGGGAAAAAGTTTACTTGATAATAAATCAGATTCATTTGATGCATTAGACGAGGTTATAAGTCAATGGATAGATGCTATTAGGGATGGAAGAGTACAAAAGTACATACCAGAGGATTTAATACCTAGAAATCCTAATACAGGAGAATTATTAAAGCCTAATCCATTTGATAATAAGTTTATAGCGATTGGAACAAGCCTTGCAGAAAATGCAATTAATCAAATAGATATGAAGCAAGCAGAGATTAATTATTTAGCCTATATAGAGAGTTATGCTAATGCAATAGATATGTGTTTACAAGGTATTATAAGTCCTAGTACATTGGGAATAGATTTAAAAAAGACAGATAATGCAGAAGCACAAAGAGAAAAGGAAAAGACTACTTTATACACTAGAAATAAGATAGTTGATACGTTAACAGAAGTAATACCACAATTAATTGAAATAGTATTGAAAACTAATGATGTACTAGGTAAAAAATCTCCAGGAGAATATGAAGCAACAATAACATTTGGGGAATACGCTAGTCCATCATTTGATACAGTAGTAGAAATAGTAGGAAAAGCTAAGTCTTATGGAATAATGTCTATTGAAAAAGTAGTTGATGAACTTTATGGAGATACAATGACAGACGAAGAAAAGGCCATTGAAGTAAAAAGAATAAAAGAACAAAATGGAATGATAGAAGTAGAAGAGGCCAAGGTAGTAGATGATGAAGATTATAATAATTTAGATAATTCAGAGGAAGTAGATTTAGATGGCCAAGAAGAATAAGCCTAGGAAATTAGGAGAAATACTTAAGAATATAACTAAAAAGTCTATTAAGGATAATGCAGCTAAAGAAAGAGAAAAGTCTTATGATATTAGAAAGATATTTGAGCAAATGGAGCTTGATTTAATTTCTAGTATGCATAAGGCTTTCTATTTTCACCAAAGAGAACAAATAAAAGAAGGTTTTGAATGGGAACAATGGCAATTATCTAAATTAAGAGCTATGGAAGAATACAGAGCTAGGAATAGAAAGATAGCATCTAAATATAATAAGCCTATTCAAGAAGCTATAGATAGAGAATTAAAAGGTAATTTCTCTAAAGGTGAAGGTAGAGTAAAAAGATTTATAGATAAAGTTAAACAAGTACTTAAATGGAGAAAAAGAGAATATCAATCAATAGAGTTTCCAAATGATATTGATACTTCTACTTTAAAAGGATATGTAGCTAAAGAGTTAGGCAGCCCAGGAGCTATACCACAAGAAAAGAATTTCTTTGGGGTTAATGAAAAGAAATTAGAAGCTTTAATGTCTACAGTAAATAATGATTTAAATAAAGCTCAATATTCAGTTTTAAGAAAGATGGATGATGTATATAGACAAACTATCTTTAAAACTCATATGTATTTACAAAATGGTGCTAAAACATTGAATCAAGCTATAGATATGGCTACTAAAGATTTTTTAAATAAAGGAATTAACTCAATAGAATATAAGAATGGATCTAGAGTTAATATTGCTTCGTATGCAGAGATGTGTTTAAGAACTGCATCACATAGAGCAACATTACTAGGAGAAGGAAAGAAAAGAGATGAATATGGAATATATCTAGTCGTTATTTCGGCCCATGCTAACACTTGTCCTAAATGTGAACCATGGCAAGGGAAGATAGTTATAGATGATATATTTAGCCATCCTAGTAAAGATTATATTGAGAATTATAAAGGTAAATATAAGCTGTTAAGCGAAGCTATAGATAAAGGTTTATTACATCCTAACTGTAGGCATGCATTAATAACTTACTTTGAAGGAATAACAAGACTCCCTAAAGTACCTGATGGTAAGTAAAGAAGCAATTAAAACTTATGAAGCAGAGCAAAAGCAAAGAGCTTTAGAAAGACAAATAAGAAAGTGGAAAAGGTTTGAAGCTGGATCTCTTGATGAAGAAAATAAGCAAATAGCAAGTAATAAATTAAGGAATCTTCAAAAGGATTTAAGAAAGCATTTAGATAATAATAAAGAACTTAGAAGAGATAGCAATAGAGAAAAACTTATAAATGGATTAGAGATAAATAATCAAAAGATAGAATCAGAGGTGTTGAAGCAAAAAGAACTTAATGCTAAAATTAAAGAAACAAGAGAATATATAAGAACTAATCAACCTTTAGGAATTGAAATTGGAAAGCAAGGTAAGCATATATTAGGACATAATAACTATATTGAAGGTAGAAGTTATTTAACTATATCTTTAGAAGAAGCTCAGGAGCTTATAAATAAATACGCTGGTGCTGGTGAAATAAGATTAATGCAAAATGGAGAATGGGATAAGAAAGAAATTATTAAGGTTGATAAAGATATAGGGGTAAATGTTAATAATAGGACTAATGAGCATTCATCTACTAATAAATTTAAAGTACATTATTCAAAGAAAGGTGTACATATAGTTCCAACTAAGAAGGAGTGATATTATGGAATTATGGAAATATGAAGGAAAAGAGATAAAGGTAGTATGTAAAAGTGGTAGAATATTCAATGGTAAATGCATTGATTATACTCAAGCGCTTGATAATGAACCAGAAATTGATAGTATAGGCTTAAATGTAAATGGAATAAGCTACGAAATATACGAAAATGAAATAAAATCTATAGAATTAATATAGAGCACTTACTTAATAATTGTAGGTGCTTTTATTATATTTAAAATTAAGGAGGTGTTAATCATGGCTTGCAAAACTAAGAAAAAGAAAACAGGCAAAGGTGGAAAATAATTCATTAATTAAGTCTTAGAGAACTAAGGCTTTTTATTATGCCCAAAACATGCTTAAGGCTTAAAACTGTGCAAGGAATTAACAGCCAACAGGCTATAAATGGAGGTATTTTATGTTTAAAAATCTAAAAATGAGTAGACTTATGGAAGCTGATACAGGAGTAAATGGTGGAGCAAATACCGGTGATGTAGATACCAATGAAACTGAAACAGATAACAATAATAATACTCAAACAGAAACAAAGGAATCAAAGACCTATACCCAAGAAGAAATAGATAAAATAATAGAATCTAGGGTTAATAGGGAAAGAAAAAAGATTATGAATGATGAAGAGTACAAAAAGTACGAAGCATGGAAAGAAAGTCAAAAGACAGATGAAGAGAAGAAAAATGAAGCTTTAACCAATGCTGAAAATGCAAGAATTGCAGCAGAAGAAAAAGCTAATAATCTTGAAGCGAAAGTAACTTGTTTATCTAAAGGAGTTATAGCAACTTCTGTAGATGATGTTGTAATACTTGCTAAAGCTATGGTTACAGATGAAATTACTATTGAACAAGCAATTGATAAGGTGCTAGAGAAGTATCCAAGTTTTAAAGGAGAACAGCAACAAGAAGATAATAAAGGTTTTATAATTGGTGCTGGAGCAGAGAATTTAAAAGGTAATGCAAATGATGCATTAGCAGCAATATTCGGAAATAAATAAAAAGAAATGGAGATGATTTTTAATGGCAGTATATAGTTATGCTGAACAATTTGAAAGAGAATTACAACAAAAATATGCAAGGGAGTTAACATCTTATGATTTAGAGAAATCTAATCCAAATGTTAAATTTATTAATGCACAAACTATTAAATTACCTAAGATTACAGTTAGTGGATATAAGGACCATAATAGAGCATCTATGGGATTTAATGCTGGAACAATAGCTAATGAATGGGAACCAAAGAAGCTTACTCATGATAGAGATATTGAGTTTGCTTTAGATCCAATGGATGTAGATGAATCTAATTTAACTGTCGAAATAGCAAATGTTCAAAATGTATTTGAAACAGAGCAAGCTATTCCTGAAAGAGATTCTTATAGATATTCTAAGCTATATTCAGAAGCAGTTGCATATAAAGCTAATGGAGCAGTTGTTGATACTATAGCTCTAACAGCAGCTAATATTTTAACTTGGTTTGATAATCAAATGGAGATTATGGATGATAAAGGTGTTCCGTCAGAAGGTAGAATATTATATGTAACTCCTGCTATTAATAAGCTATTAAAAAATGCTGATGGAGTAGGTAGGAATATAAATGTTAGTTCAAATAATGGTAAAATAGACAGAAGAGTTTACTCATTAGATGATGTAAAGATTGTAAAAGTACCATCTGCTAGATTGAAAACTAAGTATAATTTTACAGATGGATGTGTTCCAGCAGATGATGCAAAACAAATTAACATTATACTTATCCATCCATCATGTCAAGTTACAAGACAAAAATATGCTTATATGAAGTTATTTACACCTGGAACTGATTCAAGAACTGCAGATAAGTATGTATACCAAACTAGAGAATATGGAGATACATTCTTAATTCAAAATAAGGCTTGTGGTATTGCTATTAATGCTGAAGCCTAGAATAGGAGGAAAATATGAAGGCTAGTAAAGGAAACAAAGTCTACACGATAGATGAAACTCTAAAATTTTCATATCAAGCACAAGGATATGATATTTTAGATGATGAAGGAAATATTATTCAATACGGAGCTGGTAAAACAGTTTCTTATGAAGAATATAAAGCATTAGAGGAAAAATATATTAAGTTAGAAGAAGAAAATAAAAAATTAAAAGATGAAAATAAGAAATTAAAGAAGGGTGCTGAATAAAGTATCCTTCTTTTTTAAGGGTGTGATTAAATGTCTTATGTAGATAGCACATATTATGAAGAAAATTTTAAAGGAACAATTATTCCGAGTGAAGGAATAGAAAATAAACTTGAAAGAGCAAGTGATCAAATAGATACTCTCACATATAACAGAATAAATGGCAAAGGCTTTGATAATTTAACTAGTTTCCAACAAGATATAATAAGAAAAGCTGTATGTAGTCATGCAGAATTTATTGAACAATATGGAAGCTATATAAATGTGCCCTTAAGTGGATTTAGTGCTGGTAGTATTAGTGTAAGTTTTAATGCAGAAAAGCTTAATGGAATTACAACTACACAGGAAGTATTAAATTACCTTAAACAAACAGGATTAACTTGTAGGAGGTTATAGTATGGGATTTAAGTTACCATTTCCTAAATGGCTAGCTAATACACATATTAAAGTATTTTATGAAGGTACCAATACAGACGGTGATTATGAAAAAAATATAATATTTGAAGGTAAATGCATATATACTGATAAATCTGGACAAGTACTTAATGCTGAAAGGCAATTAATAACTCTTAGTGGTAAAGCAGTTATTGAAGGATCTATTTATGATGTACCATTTGAAGGGTATGTAATAATTAATGAAACAAAGAAAAAGATTTACTCCGTAGAAAGACCTTTAAATCCAGATGGAACAATATTCAGTACGGAGCTTAACTTACAGTAATGAATGTGAAAGTAAATATTAAGCTTAATAATGCTAATATAAACAAACTTATTGAAGCACACTCTAAAGCTTTAGAAATGACAGCAGATGCAGTTTTAAGTGATATTAAAACTAGCCAAGTAGTTCCAAAAGATAAAGGAGCAACTGGATTGGAAGGTAGTGGATTTGTAGATATATCTGAAATTAAGAATTTTATAGTTAGAGTAGTATTTAACACTCCATATGCTCGTAGACTTTATTGGCACCCAGAGTATAACTTTAGAAAAGATAAAAATCCTAATGCACAAGGGAAATGGATGGAGAGTTATTTAACTGGTGAAAATCAACAATTTATTAGAGATACTTATGCTAAGTTCCTAAAAATGCTTAGTAAAGGATTGGTGAAGTAATGTTATTAAGTGATATAAGAGAGTATTTAAAAACTAAAATAGAATGTCCTCAATGGTATTTAAATAAATGTGGAGGTAAGGAAGAAAGTATTACAATATATAATACTAAAGGTCCAGCTCCAAGAATAGCTATAGGAGGTCTAGAACAAACAAGCTATACTACTAAAGCTATTTCTATTTTAGTACATTGGGGAAAAGATAGTAGTAAAGCTGAGTTAAAAGCAGAGGAAGTATATAATGCTTTCTTTTGTCAGAAAGGTTTAATTGGGGGTAAGAACGTCAAATTATTTAAAATGATAACTGATAATCCAATTTATGTAGGTACTGATGAAGAAGGCATTATTGAATATGTAATAGAAATAATAATTTATTATGAAAGGTAGGTATATTAAATGGCATTTAGTGGAGTATTCCCAGTATATAATTTAATATTTAAAATTGGTACAAAAGGTAAAACTAGTGCAGATCAAGATATGAAACCAATTGCTGATATGGAAACATTCTCGATATCTATAGAAGGAACAGTAGAAGAATGGACACCAATGACTACAGCAGGCTGGACTAGAGCATTAATGACAGGTAAAAAGTTTACTGTAGGCCTAAAGGGGAAAAGAAATGTAGGTGATGCAGGTAATGACTATGTTGCAAGTACCGCATGGAAAGATGGACTAGAATGTAGTACTAAAGCTGAAATACAATTTCCTGATGGATCTAAATTAAAATATGATTGTGTTATTAATGTAAAAAATATAGGGGGTGGAGATAGTACAAATGTTGCACCACTAGAATTTGATATGCAAGGTGATGGAAAACCAGAATATATTCAAGCACCTAGTGCAGGAGTAGGAGCATAAGGAGGTAATATAATATGGCAAGAGTATATGATATTATAAGTAGATTAGAAAATGGTAATCAGAGACCAGTTGTAAAAATTGATGCTGAGCATGAATTTAAAATTAATAATAGTAAAGCTGCTGCATTTAGAATAATGGCTTTAACAGAGGATGAAAAAATAAAAGAAAATGAAAGAATTGAAGGAATAATTATAATAGGCTTAGGAAAGGAAGCTTTTGAGTATATTGAAAGTCTTGACTTAAGCATGACTAATTATAATTTAATTATAAGTGCAATAATGGCAGCTATAGGTGATGTGGAGATAGAAGAAATAGAAGAGGAATCAAAAAAAGCTAAAAAGAAGCCCAGAAAATAAATGGTATGACATAATAGAAGACTTTGATTTAATAGAAGCTTCATTTGCTATGCAATATGGAATAAGACTTAGAAATGATGATATGTCCTGGAGTGAATTTTGTACTTTCTTAACAGGAATAATGCCTAAGACACCATTAGGTGAAATAGTAAGTATTAGGAGTGAAGAAGATAAGGATATACTTAAAAACTTCACTCCTGAACAACATAGAATTCGAAATGATTGGAGAAATAGAGTTAATCCTATTAGGGATATGAGTGATGATGAAAAAGAAGAAGAAATAAAAAAGGTACAAGAAATATTTGCAAAAGCTTTTGGATAGGCACTTAGATTAATTTTTAAGTGTCTTTATTTTATGCAAAGGAGGATGTTATAGTGAGTGAGTGATAGCGTAGGTAAAATTAGTCTAGATTTAGAGATACAGAGTGACATAAGTAAGCAAATATCGAGTGTATCTAAAGTGATAGGAAATAATCTTAAGAAATCACTAAGTAGTGGAATGAAAGGTGCTTTAGATAATGTAAATTCAAGTACTAAAAAAACTATGAATAGTGTTACTAGTAATATAAATTCATCTATGAAAAAATCTATGAGTAATATTGCTAAGACTATGAAGTCTATCTTAGGTAATATAAAAATGCCTAAGATAGAAATACCTAAACCTACAAGCTTTGTAACTCCTAAAACAGAGAGTTCAAAAAATACTAGTAGTAAAAGAGGACCACCAATAAATAAAGAAGTATTAAGCTCTGAAATTCTTAATGTAACATCAACATTAGATAATGTTAATGCTAAAATAGAACAACAAAGAGCTAAATTAGTACAATTAAAAGAAGCGTATAATTCAACATTTAATACTTCTAGAAAAAATGCATTAGAAGAAAAGATTTTAAAGACAGAAGCGAACATTAACAAATTAATAGGTCAGTCTGATAAATTAGGTTTTAAATTAGCTGATTTAGATGATAAGATGGCAATGTTAGGTCGAAATGCGAGTAATGCTAATACGAATTTAAATAATACTAATAATATTTCAAATAAAACTAGTAAGAGTATTAATAAACTAAGTAATGATATAAAAAGAAATAGTGGAGCTTCAAGAAGCTTTAGTAGTGGCATAGGTATGATAGCTAGAAGTATGTTTACGTGGGGGATAATGTTTCCTATGATTTTAAGAGGGCTAACATCAATGGCAACAGGACTTCTTAATAATTTAAAAACTAATGAACAGTTTTCTAGCTCATTAGCTCAAGTCAAAAGTAATTTAATGATTGCTTTCACTCCAATATACGAAGCTATTTTACCAGCTATAAATGCTTTAATGAGTGCTTTAAGTATAGCAACTCAATATATAGCAAGTTTTATTAGTGTTATATTTGGAAAAACTTTTGAACAGAGTAAGCAAGCTACACAAGGACTTATTAATGCTAAAAGTGCTATGGGTGCATATGGAGATAGTGCAAAAGCAGCAGGGAAAGCAGTTAAAGATGCATTAGGATTAGCAAGTTTTGATGAAATAAACTCATTAAATTCTCAAAATAGTAATAGTGGTGGTGCTGGAGGTGGTGGAGCAGATATACCTACATTAGTAACACCACAATTAGAAACATCAAGTGTTGATGGAGCTATGAAAAAACTTGTAGATAAAATTAAATCTTATTTTAATACATTTAATTTTGAACCTTTAATACAATCTTTTAATAAAGTTAAATCATCTGTAGAGCCTACTATAAATAATTTAGGCAAAATTATTAAATGGTTCTTCGTAGAAATACTTAATCCTTTAGCACATTGGACTATATCAGATTTATTACCAGCTTTCTTAAATTTATTAGCTGGAGCCTTAGATTTTTTAAATCCTATATTAGAAGTATTTATGAGCTTAGGCGATTGGCTATGGAATAGTTTCTTACAACCAATAGCAAGTTGGACAGGTGGAATTATAGTAGATGTTTTAAATGGACTAGCTGATGTATTAACTAATATAGGTAATTGGATTTCTGAACATAAGCCTATAGTTGAAACTTTTATTATAATACTAGGAAGCTTTGCTTTAGCATGGGGGATAGTAACAACAGCCATAAAAATATGGACAATTGTCAGTGGTATTGCAACAATAGCAACAGGGACTTTAGGAGCTACAGTCGCATTTTTAACAAGTCCTATTACATTAGCAGTTATAGCAATAGGTGCCTTAATTGCAATTGGGGTTCTTTTATATAAACACTGGGATGTTGTAAAAGCTAAAGCAGTTGAAGTATGGGATGGAATAAAAGTTAAATTTGAAGAATTTAAAAATTGGCTAGGAAATGTATTTTCTACAGATTGGTCACAAAAATTTGGATTCTTAGGAGATATTTTAAATGGATTCCTAGTAAATATAAAGAATAAGTGGGATTCTATTAAGCAAATATTTCAAGGAATTATAGACTTTGTAGCAGGAGTATTTACAGGAAATTGGTCCAGAGCTTGGCAAGGAGTAGTAAATATATTTAGTGGAATAATAGGAACTTTGGGGGCGATAGTAAAATCTCCTTTAAATGCTGTTATTTCACTAATAAATGCAGCTATAAGTGGATTAAATAGAATATCTATAAATATTCCTAATTGGATACCAGGCTTTGGAGGAAAATCATTTGGTTTGAACATACCTAAAATACCTTATTTAGCACGTGGTGGTATTATAGATAGTCCAACTCTTGCTATGGTAGGAGAAGCTGGTAAAGAAGCTGTAGTTCCTTTAGAAAATAATACTGAGGGATTAGATCTATTAGCTAAAAAATTATTAGAGAAATTAGGTGGAGTAAATACAACTAATTCTAGTGATGGTTATGGTGATGGAAATATAATATTCCAAATAGATGGAAGTACAATAGGTAAAGTAGCACTTAAGCAGCTTAGAAAAATGCAAAGACAAGGAAATATAACAGTAATACCAACATAGGAGGGGTAGTATGATAAGTATAAATGGGGTACAAATAGCTACCCCTAAAACATATGAAGTAACTGTATCTGATTTAGATGGAGAATCTAACAGAAATGCAAAAGGAGAGCTTATCAGAGATAGAATTGCTGTAAAGAGAAAATTAAATTTAGAGTGGGGCCCATTAACTCAAATAGAGATACAAACATTACTTAGTTCTGTAAGTAGTGTTTTTTTTACAGTTACTTTTCCAGATCCAATGGTTGGAATGATAACTAAAACAATGTATGTTGGAGATAGAACAGCTCCAGCATATCAATTTGTAAATGGCGAGATTGAATGGCAAGGTCTTAAAATGAATTTTATAGAAAAGTAAGGAGCGATATTATGTTTATAAGAAAGAGACAATTACTAACTATGATTGAAGTATTAAACAGCGAAATAGCTAATCTCAAGCATAAGGTATCAAAACTTGAAGCTTTTAATAATACTAAAGAAATTAATTTAAATATAGGTAGAAAAGAAGTTTACAAAGCTTTCTTAGATAGTACAGATTCTATAAGAAAAATTAATAGTGATGGACTTATTGTTAAAGGGAAAATGAATATTAATGGATATAAGGGGCAGGTATAAATGAAATTAAGTAATGAAAAGTTAGTAAATAGTATAGGTGTTCTTAGCAAATTAACAAATATGGAATTACCTATTAAACTTAGTTATGCTTTTTCTAAGAATATAACTAATATAGATAGAGAGTTAGTTGCTTATAACAAGGAAAGGCAAAAGTTAATTAAAAAGTATGGAGAAAAAGATAAGAAAGGCAATTTAAAAACTAAAGAAGATGGAACTATTAACATACTTAATATTGATAATTTCAATAAAGAGTTAAAGGAAATTCTAGAAATAGAAACAGAAGTAGATATACATTTAATAGATTTAGAAAGTACTAATGTAGATATAAATATTACTCCTTTGGAGTTAATGCTTATAGATTATATGATTAAATAGATCCTTCTAAAATTTAAGAAAGGAGGGATACAAAATTTATACAACAAGTTCAGAATATAAAGCAGCTATTAAAGAAGCTTCAAGAGCATTTGAATGTAAAGTTACTATACTAGATAAAGTTTATGAAAATAGAGACATTGTTGATATTGTAATAGATGGAAGCTTACAATCTTCTGATGGTTTTTCGATAGGTAATACTAATAGTCAAACACTAGATTTAATATTATTAAACACTGAAGAGGTCATTTATGGTACTAGTACTATAAAAGTAGAGATAGGAATAGGTGTAGGTTCACAAATAGAGTATATTCCTATTGGTATATATAATATAGATGATATTGAAAAAAGTGACTATACAACAAAAATAACTGCATATGATAATATGATAAAATTTGAATATGTATTTTTTACAGACTTAGGCGAAACTTTAACATTACAACAAGTAGTAAGTGAATTAACTAGAATAACTGGAGTTGAATTTACAGGAACTTTACCTGGATATACAGTTAAGAATTTAGAAGGTTATACTTGTAGAGAAGTCTTAGGGTATATTGCTTCAATTTGTGGGGGAAATGCACATATAACAAGAGATGGAAAGTTTACTATAACTACACCAATTGAAGCAAATTATAGCATTACCACAGATAATTATTTTATTGGAGATTACAAAAGAGAAGAAACTAAATATAAAATAGGTAAAATTTCATGTAAGACAGGAGAAGAGGTTTTAAGTAAAGGTGACTTAGGAGTAGATTCTATGGAACTTCAATTTGAAAATCCATGGGTTAATGATTCAATCCTCACGGAGATTTATAATAAATTAGTTGGATTTGAATATTTAGGCTATACCATGAAATGGCAAGGAGATTTAAGTTTAGATTTAGGAGATATAGTAACCATAACAGATAAGAAAGATGAAGTAAGAAAGCATCCTATATTAAGTCAAAAGTTTACTTATACAGGAGGTTTAACATCTGAAATAGGAGCAAAAGGAGAAAATAAAAATAAAAATAGTTTTTCTAGCTCTGGAAGAACAATAAGTAATACAGAAAGAATTGCAGAGAATGTTTTTAAAAAACTTTATGTAGGTGAACTCCAAGCAGTAAACTTAGAAGCTAAAAATATTAAATTTGAAACAGCTAGTGGAGGAATACTAGATTTACAAACACTTCTTGCTAGATTTATAAGTGGAGAAAATGCTCAGTTTTTAAATGTAACATCAGGCAATACAACTATAGCAAATGCTGTTATTAAAGATGCTATGTTAGATACTATTAGTGCTAATAAACTTAATTCTGGGGTAATAAATTCTAATTTAGTAAATATAAAAGGAAGTAATGGAAATTTATTAATTAAAGATAATACTATTCAAATAAAAGATGACAATAGAGTAAGAGTGCAAATAGGTAAAGATGCTACTGATGATTATAATATGTATATTTGGGATTCTAATGGTAAGCTGATGTTTGATGCAACAGGATTAAAAGCTGATGGTATTAAAACTAAAATTATTCGTGATGATATGGTTTCAGATACAGCTAATATAGCAGGATCTAAGATTAATATAAGTAGTTTAATTAGTGAGTTTAATAAAGATACTAATGTAACATTAATACAAGCTTCTAAAGTAGCTCTAGATACTACAGGACAAAGTTTAGAGTTAAGTTTTAATTCTCTTAAGACTAATGTAGAAACAAAAGAGAATAGGAACTTATTAAGAGGTTCAGATATAGAAAAAACTAATACTAAAGAATTTGTTCAATATGCAGATATAGCTCCTATAATAGATAAGTATGGATTAATAGAATATACAATATCTTTTGATTTAAAGAGTAAAGATATAACAAATAAATCAAGTATTCAAGTATATTGTCAAAATGGTAGTGATTCAAAATATTATATAGGTCATAATCCTATAACTGTAACAACTGAATATGAAAGATATAGTATTACAGTTACACCAGAACTTCAAAATGGGACAGAAACATCAGCTTACTTAGCATTTTACGGAGAGTATAATACAGGAAATATTCCAGTTGTAAAAAATGTGAAAGTTGAGATAGGTAGTGCTAAAAATCCTACTTATTCTAAAGCTCCTGAAGATTTAGAAGAGGAAATAATTTCTAATACAACATCTATTTCAGTAGTTCAAGGACAAATAAATACATTAATTAGTGAGAGTACAATAAACAAAGGTGAGATTACTACACTAAAGGATCAATACACTAATATAGAAGCAACTGTAAATGGAATTAATACAACAGTAGCAAGTCATACTACAAATATAAGCAACTTAGAAGGAAGTATAAATAATCTAAGTGGCCAAGTTACTGCAGTTGATACTAAATATTCAAGGCTAGAACAGAACCTAGAAGGTTTTAAAACTACAGTAAGTTCTACTTATATAAATAAAACAGAATTAGATGCAACAAATAATAATTTAACTAGTTTAGATGCTCGTATATCTAGTGCAGAACAAAAGATAACAGATACTGCAATAATAAATACAGTTCAATCTACAATTAATAATGCTAAAGATGAAGCTATACTTAGTGCAAATAATGCAACAGATACTAAATTGCAAAGCTATGCAACTACAGCGAGTATGGAGTTAAATAATAATCAACTTAAGCTATCATTTAGTAGTAGTGGAGGATATAATCTTGTAAAAAATGGTGGATTTAAAAATGGATTAACTGGTTGGCATGAAGGTTTATATAATCCTAATGGAACTAATAGAAGTATTGAAATTGTAGATGAATCAAGTGAGTGGGTATTAGATGGTACTTATGCTTTATGTATGAGAAGTACTAATAATGCATCTGGAGAGTTTAGAGTTGATTCACAAAAATTTAAGGTTAAGAGGAATACAACTTATACATTATCCTATTTAGTTGCTGGTCATAGAATTACTAAGATGGGACATTATATCAGAGGTAATGAGTGGGATATAATTGTAACTAAAGATTATGTACCTGGTGAGGGTGGAAAAAACCGAAACAATTGGACTAGAATAACTCAGACTTTCAATACTGGAGATAATCATCAGATTAACATTAATTTTATTCATTTTACCACAGAAAATGATGCTTACTCATGGATAACAGATGTAATGATAAATGAAGGTGATATAGCGTTATCTTGGAGTCCTCACCCTGATGAAATATATTCAGGTAATACTACAATAGATGCAAGTGGAGTTACTATATATAATGGTGCAATCACAATTAAAAATAATGCAGGCTTAGATGTTATTAAAGGTGATAAAGATGGTAATATAACTATAAAAGGAATATTTGAACAATATGCTGTTAATACTGGATATAAAAGTATTGAGATACAAAATAACAATATAAACATATATGATTGGACTAGAGATGGTGATTTAGTTGGAAGGCTTGGAAGTAGTACTAAAAATAGTAATGGCAGAGGTATGGTTTCTTTAAAGGCAGATACAGGAAATATACTTAGCTTGGGGTATCAAACAACAGCAACTTCAGGAGTTTCAGTGTTTGAGATAGATGACACTAAAACTGGACTTGGCGGTATAGCACGAGCTGGATTCTTAGATGATATTGGAATGTTTGATTATACTAATATAGACTTTACTGGAAATGATAGAAAGATACCATTAGCAAGAATAGATGTAGCAACTAGTAATAATTTTATGATATTAGGTAACCAAGCTTATAACAGCATAGTTATAGGATATATGTCCACTGGTGATATAAATAACTATATTAGTTTAGCTAGATTTAATTCTGATGGTATGTACGTTTGGGGTAATATAAAGTGTTCTGGAACTAAAACAAGAGTTGTACCAACAGAAAACTTTGATGGTGTAAGACTTAATGCTTTAGAAACTCCTGAGCCTGTTTTTGAAGATATTGGAGAAGGAGTAATTGATAGTGAGGGGTTATGCTATATATTCATAGATCCAATAATGCAAGAAACAATAAATACTAAATGTGATTATCAAGTATTTTTACAAAAATACGGGGAAGGTGAAATATTTGTATCAGAAAGAAAAGAAAATTATTTTATAGTGAAAGGATCACCTAGTTTAAAATTTGCTTGGAGATTTGTTGCAAAACAAAAAGGCTATGAAAGTGATAGATTGGAAAGAGAAGTTATAGAAAGTAAAGATGGATTTAGTAAAGCAGAAGAAGAAAAAGGGCTAGAAGAAGAACTAGCTATTGAATATCTGAAGAATTATGAAAAGGAGATGGTTCCCAATGATTAAAAAAATAACAAGTTTTACATCACATACAACAGCTGAAGGGGAAAGAGTTAGTTATACTTATAGTGAAATTGATGATAATGGAACATTAGTCACATCTAATAAAAGAGCTACATGTATCATATTAGATGTAGGAATTCAGGAGTGTATAAATAAAATAAATACTTTCTTATTAAATAGAGAAAATAAAGCAAATTAAGAGCTTACTGATATTTTAGTAAGTTCTTTTTTAATAAAAAATGAAAGGTAGGTGTATAAATGGAGAATATAAGTATTCAGGTGCTATGTACTATAGGTGGGTTTGTAGTCGCACTAATAACATTACAAAGAAAAAGTAATAAAGATATTAGAGCGGATACAAAAGAAGAAGCTGAAACAAAAGCAAAGTTAGATTATATATCAAAGGGAGTTGACGATATAAGAATAG
>ERZ857998.966-NODE-966-length-36700-cov-18.782371_pt1 | contig 36700 bp, 30 predicted proteins | sample MGYA00519954_ERZ857998 | MGnify/ENA primary metagenome ERZ857998 (study PRJEB31778, sample SAMEA3449424) | human gut metagenome | biome: human gut; feature: human-associated habitat; material: faeces | place: United Kingdom | collected 2010/2012 ...
ATGTGCTGGTGCTGGATACCGAGGTGTATTCCAACACCGGCGGCCAGTCCTCCAAGGCTACCGCTGCCGCGGCTATCGCCAAGTTCTCCGCCGGCGGCAAGGTCACCAAGAAGAAGGATCTGGGTCTGATGGCCATGAGTTATGGCTATGTGTATGTGGCGCAGGTGGCCATGGGCGCCGATCCCGCGCAGACTCTGAAAGCCATCCGTGAGGCCGAGGCTTACGACGGCCCCTCCATCGTCATCTGCTACTGCCCCTGCATCGAGCACGGTATGAAGGCCAGCATGGGTCTGAGCCAGATCGAGGAGAGGAAGGCCGTGGAGTGCGGCTACTGGCACCTGTACCGCTACGATCCCCGGCTGAAGGAGGAGGGCAAGAATCCCTTCCAGTTGGATTCCAAGGCGCCCACCGGCGACTTCCAGCAGTTCCTCATGGGCGAGAACCGCTACGCTTCCCTGAAGCTGTCCTTCCCCGAGAAGGCGGACGCCCTGTATCACAAGGCCGCCAACGACGCCAAGGAGCGCTACGAGGGCTACGTCAAGCTGGCCAAGGAATAAGAACAGGAGGAAACGAAAATGGCATTGATGACCGCGAAAGAGTATATCGACTCCCTGCGCAAGCTGAACACCCGAGTATACATGTTCGGCGAGAAGATCGACAACTGGGTGGATCACCCCATGATCCGCCCCTCCATCAACTGCGTGGCCATGACCTACGCCCTGGCCCAGGATCCCCAGTACGAGGAGCTTATGACCGCCACCTCCAGCCTCACCGGCCGGAAGATCAACCGCTTTACCCATCTCCACCAGTCCAGCGAGGATCTGGTGAAGAAGGTGAAGATGCAGCGCCTGCTGGGTCAGAAGACCGCCAGCTGCTTCCAGCGCTGCGTGGGTATGGACGCCTTCAACGCCGTGTTCTCCTCCACCTATGAGATCGACGAGAAGTACGGCACCCACTACCACGAGAACTTCAAGAAGTTCCTCATCTACGTGCAGGACAACGACCTGACGGTGGACGGCGCCATGACCGACCCCAAGGGCGACCGCTCCAAGGCACCCCACGATCAGGCCGACCCGGATATGTACGTCCATGTGGTGGAGCGCCGCCCCGACGGCATCGTGGTCTGCGGTGCCAAGTGCCACCAGACCGGCTCCATCAACAGCCACTGGCACATCTTCATGCCCACCATCGCCATGGGCGAGGCCGACAAGGACTATGCTGTGTCCTTCGCCTGCCCCACCGACGCCGAGGGCCTGTACATGATCTACGGCCGTCAGTCCTGCGACACCCGCAAGATGGAGGAGGGCTGCATCGACGTGGGCAACGCCAAGTTCGGAGGTCAGGAAGCGCTGGTGGTTCTGGATCACGTCTTTATCCCCAACGAGTACATCTTCCTCAACGGCGAGTATGAGTTCGCCGGCACCATTGTGGAGCGCTTCGCCGGTTATCACCGCCAGAGCTACGGCGGCTGCAAGGTGGGCGTAGGCGATGTGGTTATCGGCGCGGCGGCACTGGCCGCCGAGTACAACGGCGTGGAGAAAGCCAGCGCCGTGAAGGACAAGCTCATCGAGATGACACACCTTAACGAAACGCTCTACTCCTGCGGTATCGCCTGCTCCTGCGAGGGCTGCCCCACCAAGGCGGGCAACTATCAGATCGACCTGCTGCTGGCCAACGTCTGCAAGCAGAACGTTACCCGCTTCCCCTACGAGATCGTGCGTCTGGCGGAGGATATCGCGGGCGGCCTGATGGTCACCATGCCCAGCGAGAAGGACTTTAACTCCGATCTGCCTGTGGGCAATCAGGGCGAGACCATCAGCGAGATCTGCAACAAGTATTTCGCCACCCACGAGAGCGTCAGCACCGAAAACCGGCAGAAGGTGCTGCGCTTCCTGGAGAACATATGCCTGGGCGCGGCGGCGGTCGGCTACCGTACCGAGTCCCTCCACGGCGCGGGTTCTCCTCAGGCGCAGCGTGTCATGATCGCCCGTCAGGGGAATATCCAGGGCAAGAAAAAGCTGGCCAAGACCATCGCCGGTATCAACGACTGAAAAGGAGAGATCACCATGGAAGAGAAATATTTTTCCAAAGCGGCGCGGAATTATCCGCCCTCCGGCATCCGCAAGATGTTTGATCTGGCGGCCCAGTACCCCGACGCCATCAAGCTGACGGTGGGCGAGCCCAACTTTGACACCCCCGCCTACATCAAGGAGGCCGCCAAGAAGGCCATGGACGCAGGAGAGACCCACTATACCCCCAACGCCGGTATGACCGTGCTGCGGCAGGCAGTGGCGGAGAAGTATCAGAAGGCCTATTGGGGTGGCTACACCGCCGACCATGTGATGGTCACCGTGGGCGCCATGGAGGGCCTGATGCTGACCATGATGCTGCTGCTGGATCCCGGCGACGAGATTCTGGTGCCCGATCCCTGCTTCCCCAACTACTACGGACAGGCGTCCCTCACCGGCGCATGTGCCAAGCCTGTCCCCACCTATGAGGACAACGACTATCGCATGATGGCCGCCGATATCGAGAAGTGCATCACGCCCCACACCAAGGCGCTGCTGCTGAACTCCCCCTGCAACCCCACCGGCGCGGTGCTGACCCGCGAGGACGTGCTGGCCATCGCCGAGGTGGTGAAGAAGCACGATCTGTGGGTGCTGTCCGACGAGCCCTATGACAGCATCGTCTATGACGGCGTGACGCCCTTCAGCATCACCCAGGTGCCGGAAGTGCGGGATCGTGTGTTCGTTCTGAACAGCTTCTCCAAATCCTATGCCATGACCGGCTGGCGCGTGGGCTATGTCATCGCCCCTGATGCCGCCTGCGTCAAGAAGATGGCCCAGATGAATGAGGCGATCGCCTCCTGTGTGTCCAGCTTCTCCCAGGTGGCCGCCGCCGAGGCGCTGAAGAGCACCGCGTGCGTGGAGCAGATGGTGGGGGACTATACCCGCCGCCGGGATATCCTCATCGACGGCATCAACGCCATCCCCGGCTTCAGCTGCAAGAAGTCCGCGGGCAGCTTCTATGCCTTTGCCAACATCAAGGCCTTCGGCAAGACCTCTCAGGAGTTCGCCGAGGAGCTGGTGGTCAATGCCGGGGTGGTCACTGTGCCCGGCTCCGCCTTCGGCGCCTGCGGCGAGGGGTATCTGCGCCTGGTGTTCGCCAACTCCGACGAGAATCTGAAGGAAGCCGTCCGCCGTATGGATGAATATGTTCGCAAGGCGTATCCCGATATGAAGTGATGCTCTGAAGCAGGCGTTTCGGAGGCCAACCGCCCGCGCTGCGGGTGGCTCTCAGGCCGGAGATGTACGCGCTGGGACGTTATGCTATCCACATCAGGCTGAAGTACGAGGCATCCACACGCCGCTGAACAACTGCCTGGACCAGGCGATGTAAACACCAAAAAGTTCCTGATTTCGTTGGAAATCAGGAACTTTTTTGCGGAGACCGCCGGGCTCGAACCAGTGACCTCCTGCGTGTGAAGCGGTTGGTGTGCCCGCAAACCCTGTATTCATCAGGGTTTGCGGGCTTTTTTCGTACGACAGAGCCGCTTCATATGCAGTTGATTTTCATGTTTTGTCGTATTTCTGTCGTACAAAACAGGCTCTTATTTTTTCCAGTTATTGGATATTTTGGAGCGAATCATTACCTGCCGGCTTTAGACCGGATATCGCGCTCCTCGGCAGATCCTCTGGTCGGAAACCGAATGAGAGAAGAGCCGGTGTCATCTCGCCTATGACAGTTATAGTTCAACCGGCATCCGAAAAGCGGGCTCGCTGTCGTTGGTCAAGGACTGTCCCGGCATGGTCTTGCTGTTCCGGATCTTGGAATTCTGCAGATGGTCATACATCGCTTTTTCCGCACCGTCGCAATCGTGGCGAACAATGGCGTCCACAATGCTTTTGTGCTCTTCAATCAGGATGTCCGGCCACAACGCATATGGCTGGAAGCCGGAAGGACTGCGGCCCAAGGACGAAAAGATATTGCGGGACAGGTCACCCAAATAACGGTATATATTGGCCAGTACCGTGTTCCCCGCGATCTCCGTAATGGTGTTGTGTATGATAATGTTATGCCGGTACGCCAGGGTGGCCTTCTCCTGAATGTCCATTTTTTCATTGTCATACAGATTATACAGGAACTGAATCTCACTCCGCAAGATACCCGCCTGCTGTGGGGTACAGTTCTGCGCGGCCATCCGTGCGGTCTTCGGCTCAATGATCATCCTGGCTTCAATGGATTGATCATGCAGAAGCGTCGGGGAATACTCACTCATGAAATCAAGGCTGTCTGAAAGCATTTTCGTCGGCTTATTTTCCAAAAAAGTCCCTTGCCGCTCCCGAATGTCGATCACACCAAGAGTCTCAAGGGCCACCAGAGCCTCTCGCAGCAAGCTCCGGTTTACATGGAAATACTCGCAAAGCTCTCGCTCAGTAAACAGCTTTTCATCCTTTACAATGGTACCGCGATTGATCTCCGTATATATATCCCGGATCAATGCCTGCCGTTGTTTATTCATGCTGTGAATTCTCCTTTTACTCTTCTGTTCTCCGTCTCCTGGCTATTTTCCTTATGTTATACATTATACCACTTTTTTACGTATTGTCTATTCCTAAATGCGGTATTCTGCTCTTTTTCAACAGTTTTCCGTACATAAAAGCATTGGCACAACACACGTTCCCCAGACGGCCCGGGGAACGTGTATTATGCCGGATACAAGGAGAGGTAAGCTTATTTCAGTTCCTTCGGCATATTATGAAGATCTATGTAACGGTTATCTTCTTTGAAGGGAGAAGGCGCTACCGTGGCGCGAATGTGCTTCTGACGATGGCCCGGCTCACCCCAAACAACAACGACTTCTCGACCCATCTGAGCGTATTCCGTATCTATAGAGCAGTGAGAAATTGTCTTGCGGAAGTACTGGCTGAAAATACGGTTGGTGGCAATACCGATAACCTTGCCGCCATCTAGCACCTTGTCAGCATGGTTGCTGTACCATTGAGTACGGGGCAGTTCCATATAATCATATTGCTCTTCGTCACGGAACATAGACGCGGCAACATCCATGACGTCCTCTTCGTTCCAAACAAGTGTTACCAAGGTGCGGGGAGGTGCCTTCTTCAGTGCAGCCAGTGCCTCCTTGCCGTAGAACTCATGATTCAAGCTAATACGGTTTGCCCAGCCCAACTCTACCGGCGTACGATACCAATCCTCCAGCTTTGTACCTTCATAACTGCCGGAAACCTTCAAAAAGCGTTTGAAATCATTGAAACGCTCGCGGTATGTCTCGAAATAACCGTTTTCTTCATCCGTCAGTACAGCGGGCAGATAATCATGCACCACCGTGGGGAAGCTGGCTTCCATATGCTTGACCATCGCAGTCTTGGCGCCGATACGGCGAATGTTGTACTTCTTGCCCTGTTCGTAAATATAATCGTAGATCCGCTGGCCGAAAGCCTTGGGGCCTTGAATCTCGAAGCCGATCTCACCAGACATGCCCTGGCGCAGCATGTCTACATCGACACCCAAGATCTTGGCCTTGCCTACATGCATGAACTCAATGTCACGCAGGCTCTGGCCGGTGACCTCTTCCAGCAGGAAAAGACTCTTGGGGCCGGAAACCTGATACTTGAATTTGGCGTCACGCTTCTCGGCGCAGGTCAGGTGATAACCGCCCATCTTGCAGTTATAGTCGAGCCAGCTCCAGACAGGACCGCCGGACTGGAATTCGAAATCATCCTCGCCAAAACGGATCAGAATACCTTCACCAATGACATAGCCCTTTTTGGTGCAGAAAATAATGTGTTTTGCCTGGCGCAACGCAAACTTATCATCCGCGAAATTATTTACCGCGAAGTCAGAAAAGAACTTCAGCGCATCGGGGCCTGCCACATGATATTCTACCATCTGGCTCCAATCACCGATATCACAGTCAGTCTTCCAGGAGAGATTCTCGTCCTGCCAGCCGGAAAACTCCATCGGTTCCCAGGAACGGGTCAATACCAGATTTTCACGCATGCTCTGCACATCGTATTCCATAATGATCTCCTTTGTCAACTTATTCCAAATCCAGCAGCATAGCCGGGTTGGTGTGGGTCATGGTATAGATATCGTCAGCGGGAACATCCAGCTTCAGCATCTCATAGATGTAGCTCTCCATGGATTCCGCGGGAGCGGGGTTGATCACCTGGCCGCTGTCCGTGCTCATAAGGGAGTGCTCCGGGCCGATGGCCTTCAGCGCGTCGGCGATGATCTCCGGCTCGATGGGGTGCTTCATCTGATGGGTGATATCGTTGACTACATGCTCCAGCATGGTGGCGCCCGCCGCAACGATATCCTTCATATCCTGAATGGTATACGCCTCCATGGGAGAGGTGGGGTGGGTGATGACGATCTTCTTGACGCCGCCAGCCTTTGCCGCGGTGACCATCTGGAACGCCTCCTCCTTGGAGACATGACCGCTGGCCAGCACCACATTGGCCTCGGCAATGATATCAATGATCTTCTTGACCTCGTCCTTCAGGCTGCCGTCATCATTCAGCAGGGAGATACCGGTCATACCGGCCTTCAGCATGGCGGCAAACATGGGCACCGCGCCCACATTTTTCAGATAATGGGTAGCGTGGATGGTGGGCATCCAGATCTCCTTGGCGCCCATCTGCACCGCCACCTTCACTGCCTCGGGGTTCAGACCGCCCGCCTGGTGGTTCAGCGCCAGACCGCCAAACACAGGGAAGCCGGTATATTTCGTGGCGATGACCGCGCGTCCGGCGGTACAATCCACATGGTTTTTCAGCAAGACTGCCTTCATCCCGGCTGCCTTCGCGGCTTCCGCCACCTCAAAGTCGTCCATGCGGCGCTTAAAGATATCCGGGCCGGAATGGATGTGGAAGTCAATGCTTCCCTGAAGCAGTTCCTTCGCTTTGACGCGCAGTTCCGCTCTCTCTACATAGTTCATATGGTTCCCCCTATTCTCTCAATTTGTATTTTTATAGAGCCAGAGCGCGCCTTCCTCCGCACCGGATACGCCCTCCCGATAGGCGGCAAGCGCTCCGGTAAGCGGGCGGTCAGGCCGCTTCCAGTGTTTCTTGCGTTCCTCCAGCACCGTGTCGCTGACTTCCAGCTTGATGGACTTATTTTTCAGGTCGATCTCGATGATATCGCCGTTTTCCACGAGCGCCAGCGGGCCGCCGTCCCACGCCTCCGGAGAGACATGTCCGATACAGGGGCCTCTTGTGGCGCCGGAGAAACGGCCGTCAGTGACCATGGCTACCGAGGTATGCAGGCCCATGCCCACCAGCATCGCCGCCGGGATGGACAGCTCCCGCATACCGGGGCCGCCCTTGGGGCCTTCATAGCGCACCACCAGCACAGAACCGGGTGCGATGGTATCGTGCAGGAAGTAGTCCCGTACCGCTTCCTCAGAATCAAACACCACTGCAGGGCCCCGGTGGTACTGCATGGCCGCCTCAACGCCGCTCTTCTTCACCACGGCACCTTTGGGCGCCAGATTGCCGAACAGTACGGCGTAGCAGCCATCGGCATAGAGCGGTTCAGACGGCTCGTGGATCACATCGCGGTCGATCTCCTCGTCAAAACCATCAAGGTATTCCCGCAGGAAACAGCCCTCATATGCGTTTCTCACATCCTGATCCAGATAGTCCCGGATCGTCTTGAGGACACCGGCCACACCGCCTGCCCGATGATAATCGTAAATGGTATAGCCGGAAGATGGCTTGAACTTGGCGACCACCGGTACGGCTGCCTGCAATTCGTCAAATTGCCGCAGTGTCAGTTCCACGCCCAGCACCTTGGCAATGGCGGGCAGATGCAGCACCGCGTTGGTGGAACCGCCGGTAGCGGAGATATAGCGCAGACCGTTAATGAGATTTTCACGGGTCATGTACTGACGGAAGGTCACATGCTCCTTTGTCAGGGCGACGATCCGCTCCCCCACATCCCGCGCCTGACGGACTTTTTCCGCGTTGCAGAACAGCATGGTGGCACTGCCAAAGGGTGCTACGCCCACCGCTTCCAAGAAGGTACCCATGGTATTGGCCGTTCCGAACATGGAGCAGGTGCCGCAGGAGGCGCACATCCGGGCCTGCCAGCGGTCAAAGGTCTTGCGGTCAATGGCGCCCTTGTTGTACTTGCCGATGGATTCCTTCAGATCAGAGGTGCAGTATGTTTTCTCCCGCTCTGTATAGGTCAGCATAGAGCCTGCCGTCAGGAACAGCGCCGGAAGATCCAGCTGCGCTGCCGCCATCAGCATGCCCGGCACGATCTTGTCGCAGGAGCACAGAAATACAACGCCGTCAAAGCTGTGGGCGGAGACCATGGTCTCGATGGATGCCGCGATCAGGTCACGCTGGGGCAGCACGTAGTGCATGCCGCCGCCCTGGGCCATACCGTCGCAGGGAGCGGGAACACAGAACTCCGCCGGTGTGCCGCCCGCTGCCCAGATGCCTTCTTTCACATATCCGGCAAGCTCCCGCAGCGGTTTATGGCCGGGGTTGACATCGTTCCAGGAGTTCACCACCGCAATGATCGGCTTGCGGGAAATATCCTTCTGCCGGTAGCCGGTGGAGCCCATCAGGCCGATGAAATAGGCTTCGGTCATGTCATTTTCGTTGCCACGTCTGTACATGCGTTACTCCTTTTCGCGGAACTGTACGCCCAGCTGATCCTCAAAGACCTTGATCATGCCGCCCTTATCATTGTCGCCCAGACCCTTCAGCAGCGCCTGCTGATAGGTTGCTGTAGCGGCGGCTAGTACCGGCATGGGAATGCCCAGATTGGCGCCCAGCTCTGCCGCGCTGACCAGATCCTTATAGGCGCTGCGCATGGGATAGCCGTTGTGGAAGCTGTTCTTCAGCACGCGGGGGATAAAGAATTCGGAAGCATAGCTGCGGCCCGTACCGCTGTTGACGACCTGGCCGATCTTCTCGCTGTCCAGCCCCATCTTCACCGACATGGGCAGGATCTCCGCCAGTGCCGCCGCGTTGATGTCGAACAGCAGCTGGTTGATCAGCTTGGTCAGCTGGCCCGCGCCGGAGCCGCCCATATACAACACCTTGTTGCCGATGTAGTCAAAGTAGTGCTTGACCTTATCAAAAATCTCTTCCTTGCCGCCGCACATGACCGTCAGCGTACCGTCCTTGGCACGGGATTCCATGCCGGACACCGGTGCGTCGAGGAATTCAATGCCAGCCTCATCCAGCGTCTTGCGCAGCTCTACGGTGGCGTTGTACTTGATGGTACTGAGGTCGACGATGATCTGTCCCTCATGAAGATGGGGCAGCAGACCGCCGATCACGTTTTGAACGATCTCGGTGTTGGGCAGGCTGAGGAAAATGACATCGGTCTTTGCCGTTTCAGCGACTGCCGTGGTGGCCGCCACACCCTTTTCCGTAAATTCCGCGAATGCCTTGTCCACAACGTCGCTGACAACGATCAGTTCGCCGCTCTTGATCAGATTGAGCGCCATATACTTACCCATGGTGCCAAGGCCGATAAATGCGATAGACATAGTAAAAGCTCCTCCTAGTTACAGAATAATTGGTGTCACATGCTGGCGGGAATCTGCGGTTCGTTCTGCTTATTTCCGCGCTTTTGCAGCAAAAGCACTACGGCGATGCAGATAATTCCCAACAAAGAGAAATACCAATCCAGCGGTAGCAACAGTACCACGGAAGCACAAAGCAGCAACGCTTCTTCCAGAATTGTGTTTTTCCGCAGCAGGTACCGTTCAGCAAAAGAGGCAAATGCCAGCAAACCAATAATGGCTGTTCCCACAACGTTGATGACCTCCAGGACACTGCCTTGCAGCAGCATTGCGGGGCGCATAACGAAGATAAACGGAATGATGAACGCACTCAGACACATTTTCATGGCGTGACCACATGCTTTGACGTAGTTGGCGTTGGCCATCTTACCGGCAATAATAGTAGCGGGCGCCACAGGGGGCGTCAGGTTGGCAATCGTGGCGAAATAGAAAATAAACAGATGAACCGGCAGCAGGGGTAGGCCAATCTTTACCAGCGCAGGGGCGGCCATCATTGCCAGAATAATATAGGCAGCCGTGGTAGGCACACCCATACCAAAGAGGATGGTCAGCAGCGCGGTGATTACCAGGCTGAAAAGCTGACCTTCATTACCCAGGCTGAGGATCATGTTGACCAGACGGTTGGCAAGGCCGGTAGAAACAACGCAGTTGTTCAGAATACCCACCGCCGCCATAGTGACCGCGATGCCGATACAGCTCTTTGCGCCGGAAACCAGACCATCTACCAATGGTTTGTAAGTCTTGAGTACCAAAAGCTCACGAGGAGACTTCACCAGAATCTTAAGCAGATACACAATGATCAACAGCGCAATGGAGTACAGTGCTGCTTTGGTGGTGGAAAAGCCAGCCGCCAGGCAGTAAACAATACTTAGCAGCGGCAAAAGAAACAGCGCACCCTCACGCAGGGTAGGCCCCAATTTGGGCAGTTCCTCACGGGGAATTGGCTGCAATCCCATTTTTTTGGCACGGATGACTACCACGCCAACGATCATCAGATAATACAGCAGCGCGGGAACCACAGCGGCCAGCGCTACGGCCGCGTAGGTATTGCCGGTAAGCTCTGCCATAACGAAAGCACCGACACCCATGACGGGAGGCAGAATCATACCTCCGGTAGACGCTGCGGAGCAAACAGCCGCCGCGAATTCACGGTCATACTTGCGCTCCATCATCAAAGGCAGCGTAAATACGCCCGTAGTAGCCACAACGGCGCTGGCGCTGCCGTTGATAGAGCCCATCAGGCCACTGGCCGCCACCGCGGTAAGGCCAGGGCCAGCGCGGAAGCGTCCACCAACACAAAGTGCCAACTGCACAAAGAAATTACCGGCACCGGTGGTGGTCATAAAACCACCAAGGATCATAAACAGGGCAATGTATGTCGCTGAGGTATTCAGGAGGCTGCCATAGCATCCGCTGAAGTTAGTTACCAGGGAAGAGATCACCCGTTTGAGGCTGAAGCCACCGTGGTAGAAAATACCACCCAGATATGGGCCCACAAACATGTAAATAATGCCGATGATAATCAGGCAGGGAATCGCCTTACCAAAGGATTCCGCTGTGGCCAGCAGAACCGTGACCAGCAGAATACCGCCAATGATCAGATCCAGCGTTGTAGAACGGCCAACACGAAGAACCATGTCATCATAGGATATCTGAATATAGAATGTGGTAACGACGGAGAAAACAAGGCCAATAATCGGTATGATTAAATGCCAGGGCTTTTTATCACTTTTCAGAAGCTTATTGATGCTGCCGAGGAAAATCAGAACCATAGAAAACATCAGATGGATGTTCTGAAGTTTAATGGGATTCATTGATCGAAATAGACTGGTATAAATCTGGAAAATGCCCATTGCCAACGCAATGAGGTAAATCACTTTTTCAAGAGTTACAGCGTACTTTTTATTTGCCATATTTTTTATTCCTTTAACGCATAATGTGTTCATCAAAAAAGTAGTCTGCAAGGTGCGAGTCCACCCTGCAGACTACTTTTCAGAAGCGCTTCAGAGGGATATACCGATAGCTTGAAAAGACTCTGTGACGCTTTAGTGGATCGTACCCACAGTCAGGCTGTCATCCCATACGCCAGCTTCCTTATAGTAACGGGCCGCGCCGGGGTGGATGGGGATATTGGGATCCAGGCCGGAGAGCGCAGTCTCGGGGCGGATGGTTGTACCCAGCGCGTGATAGGCATCCAGCTCAGCGGCATTCTCCATCAAGGTCTTGGTAAAGGCATACACCAGATCCTCGGGAACGTCAGTACGGACGGCCACATACTGGGTGTTGGACATGCACAGGATTGTGCCCTTCAGCTGGTTCAGGCGGGATTCGCCTTCGACCTCCTGTACGGAAATCTCAAAAGGAAGGGTACTCTGGATCTTAGTCAGAACATCTTCGCTGATGCCCAGATAAACAACATCCACCGTGCCGGAATCCAACTCGGAAAGGTAAGAGGCGGGATAGCCGGAGCTCAGATGTGCGACCATGGCATCAACAACGCCATCGCGCAGCGCGTCGGGAGAATCACCGGTGGCCAGGTTGACCTTCTCAATATCATCCCAGATACCATAGCCTGCTTCCAGAACAGCCTTCGCCAGCTCATAAGGGCCGCTGCCCACAGCACCGACGGCAACGGTTTTACCCTTCAGGTCTTCCATGCTGGTAATGCCGCTGTCAGCGCGTACCGCAAAAACAGTCTCATTGGTAAAGGTCTTTGTGACGGCGTACATTTCGATCTCGCCATAGGGATCCAAACCCTTAAGGCACTGGTAGGAAACGTCGGGCGTCATAATAGCTAGCTCCGCTTCCTTGTCGGCCAGCAGGAAGGCATTTTCACCGGAACCGGCGGAGATGATGACGGAGTTCTTCAGGCCGGGCAGGTGACTGTTGACGATGTCGCACATAGCCGAACCCAGGATCTGGCCATTGGAGCTGAGAGAAGTGGTGGTCATTCTCAGTGTGCCTTCAACTTTGCTGACATCAATGTCACCGCCAGCAGTCACACTCTGGCCAGGGGTAGGCGTGTTGTCTGCGTCGCCATTGGTGTTGCCTCCGCAAGCGGTTAGGGCAGCAATCATAGCGATCGCCAGAAGCAGCGCAAGCAATCTCTTCATGTTCATTTTCTTTTTCTTCCTTTCGTTATCTTACTATTCCACTAAGGCATATCCCTAGGCATAGTACTTACTTTCCGAGAACTCGTCTCGGGTTTTCCCGGATCATACGGATGATTTCATTCTCGCTGATCCCGTTTTCCAGCAGCCCGGTGACAAACAACCGCATGCTTTCTGCCGGATGCTCTCCGTTTTTCTGCCCGCGATCCGTGGCAAGATAAATATGTTCCGCGCCGATCTCACGGATGCTCTGCGCGACCTCTGGTACCGTGGCCATCTTTAACGCGATATCCACCCAATCCTTTTCAATGAGTACACCCATTTCAACAAATTGCTTTTGCGCCGCGACACTGATCGGCGTGTGATCATACTCCGGATGACTGAGTACCATCGTCACACCCATCGCCAGGCCGACACGGCAGGCAACAAATGATTCTTCCTGAAGGATATGCCCTGTGGACACCGGGATGTTATAGTCGCGGGCAACTTCGAGAACTTCCAGAAGTGCCGGAAGCGGCTGCATATCTCCATCGACCACATGAAGAGCCGGGCGGTCACGGTAATTCCCGATCCCGGCCTTTTCCATGCTGGAAACAGCCTCCCGTGTCGGCAGCCATACCATTTTCGCACCCATGCGCGCAGCGCTCTCTACGGCGTATGGATTGAGCCCGCCTACCGACCAGTTCAAGGCGATGCTTCCGTAGATCTTGGTTTTCCCAGGGTAGAGGGCCTGAACCAGTTTCGCCCGCCCGGTGGTCGGCTCATAATGGTTCTTGATCAAGACGCCTGCCATGCCCAGCGCTTCCGCCTCAGTCAAAAGCTCCCAATCGTTGAGGCTTCTTTGGTCGTGATCAGGAGACGTATGTACATGCAGATCATATGCGCCACACAGCAGTTCCTTGGTTATGTCGTTATAATCTCTCATAAGCACTGTAATTCTCCTCTCTGCTTTCTGGTATACCTTGGTCGACCAAATTGTGTTATTATTTTATCATATTTGCGCCCTGTTTTGCAAGCGAAAAGCAGATTTTTTGACAATTCATTCGTATGCACAAAACGTCACATTCTCTTTTGTGTAAATGTCACATATAATTGCCCGACACTTTGCACACTTTCTCTCTTTGCAACAATCTTTTCCTGTCGGTCATATATAGCAAGGCCAACTGTGTGATCTCGGATTCACTTATAAGACTTCAGCAACATTGCCCATCACAAAAGAACAAGGGCTCTGCGGTCGATGCGCTTGCTGAAGCTCCGAACACAGCAAGCTGCGGTTCATCAGAGGATTATCTGCATGGCGCTGCCCGGGCACAGGTACGCCTGTCCGTGGGCTGAACCGGGTAAAATACACTCCCACTCAAAGTATCTGAGTGGGGCTTCTATTTATCGTGATAACGCATATTCCGTGCGGTATGGAACGTCGTATATTTGACCTTGCCAGAAACCGGCCTGTTCACTGTATAGGCCAGCTCCGCACCGAATCGCTCCAGGTCCAGCAGAGCGATGTCGGGGCTGTGGATTACCTGCTGTCATCAGACCGGATAGCATGCATGCTCAAACTCAAACTCAAGCGCAAACATTGACTATTCGTACCGAATATGATATATTTTGAACTGAGATGGAGGCGATGACATGGAAAGACGTTTGGCGCGGATCAACAGCAGTACAGCCGGAGGAACAGCCGGCGCCGGTGCGAAAACGCACAAGGTAACGCTGCCGTCCTGCTGGCTTCAGGCCATGGGGATCACCGATGAAAACCGGGAGGTGGAGCTGGCTTTTGACGGGCATCAGATCGTCATCACCAGAGTCACCACCATCGAGGAATTCTACGACGAAAAGAAGGCACAGTCCCACAACGTGAAAACGCTGAAGTTCTGGAATGCCAATACACTCTGTACGACGATCGTAGCGGACTTTACGGATCATACCCTTTGCGCAGAGAACCATACCAAGCAGCTGGTAAAAACGGCATTTGGAAAAAACCGACTCCCCACATGGGCTGATCTGATGACCTTTCTGGAAGAACGGTGCGTTCCCCGACAGCGTGATGGCATCCAGGAATATCTGGAAGCCTTGGGGTTGGACGAGTATGACCCGTGGGAGATCGTCAAGCACACGCAGGGCCGCATGGCGGAAGACCAACAGTGGATCGAGGTAGTGGAATGAGCCTGCATTTTGTGACAAATGAAAGGATTGCTGAGACATCTTCCAAGGGCAATCAGGAAAAGTGGATAGATGAAAACCGCTGGTACAAGCTGGATCAGTTTGGCTATGAAGCCTTGGCGGAGACGCTGATCTCACAACTGCTGGAGCTTAGTAACTGTGAGAAAGACTATCCGTTCCGCTTTACCCGTTACCGTATGGAGCGTTTCACTGCCCATGGCATCGAACGGACAGGGTGCAGCAGCGAAAACTTTCTGCAATCGGATCAGTCCATCATCACGCTGAGCCACCTGTACAAAAGGGAGAGCGAAGTGTCTCTTCGTGATCTTCTGTCGCGGCAATCCAGTGACAGAAAGCGCATTGCCTATCTGGCCGATGCCACGGCGGAGCTAACGGGCTTGGAACGGTTTCCTCAGTACCTGACCCTGCTGTTTGAGGTGGATGCACTATTTCTGAACGACGACCGTCATTTGAACAATATCGCGGTCCTGGAATGTGGCGGTAAATACGATTATTGCCCTATCTTTGATAACGGCGCAGGACTGCTCTCCAATACGCGGACAGCTCCCATGGATATTGAACCGAAAGCTTTGATCGCAGCACAGCGTGCCCGCCCGTTTAACATATCCTTTAACCGACAGGCAGGAGCAGTCCGGGCGCTGTATGGAAAGCAGTTATACATGCCCAAGCTGTCGAGAGAAGATATCTTTGCAAGGCTGGAGCCGCTGCTGCAATACTACCCGCAGCGAGACCGTGGGCTCATCACGGACAGAGTATGTACTACCTTTCTGCAGCGGCAGAAGCAGTTGTGATTGTGAATAGGAACGGTACAAGAGATGCGTGATCGTTGGCATTTCTTCTTGCAAAAGTGAATTTTCACTCTTGCGAGTGAATGAAAAGTAAAAATTCACCCTACGGAGTGAATTACGAGTGAATTTTTACACCACATGATTGAAGAACTGAGCAGCCCCTTCTTTCCACCTGAAAAGAAGGGGCTGCTGTATAGCTGCACACAATGCAAATCCGCTCTATATACTAATGCCGCATTGCAAGATGAACCGCTAAGAAGTAATACCGCTATTCTGTTGTCAAATATGATAGCTGTTGTTTGCGATGTAGGCGCAGGGGCGTAGATCGAGTCGGATCTGCTTTTTCAGGCAGCGTTCAGTGCTCGCAGCTGTTGCAGTCACCGGCCAACCGCTCACGGACGCATTTAGCCGTATGGGTGCAAGCCAAACCGCCGATCGTCGCGCATTTCAGCTCCGGGGGCAGACGCTTCTCCACATCCAGTAGCGCATCCAGCACCTCATCCGGCGGAATAAAGCTCTTGATGCCGGATAGAGCCATATCGGCCGAGATAAACGCATTGGCCACGCCTACAGCGTTTCGCTTGATGCAGGGAACCTCGATCGGTCCAGCAATGGGGTCACACACCAGGCCCAGCAGGTTCTTCATGCATAGAGCCATCGCATGGACAATCACATTGGGATCATCGCTGAACAGGCTGGCAAGTCCCGCGGCGGCAATAGCACTGGATATGCCAATCTCTGCTTGACAGCCCCCCACAGACCCGGAGTAGGAGATGTCCCGCTCCGCCATAATCACACCCAGCAGTGCGCTGACGAACAGGGCATCCACCAGTTGATTGTCGGTGAGGTTATGCTTTTTCTGAATTGCCATCATGCAGCCCGGTACAATGCCGGAAGACCCTGCTGTGGGTGCTGCCACGATGCAGCCCATAGAGCCGTTCAACTCCATGACGCCCAAAGCCATTGCTACCGCTTCGGGTATAATACCCCCGGAGATGGTCTTTCCTGCTGCCACCGCATCTAAGAGCAGCCTTGCATCCTTTCCGGAGGCCAGACCATAGAGAAGTTTATTCTCCCCGAATCCCTGCTCCACAGACAGCCGCATTCGCTCCAGATGCTCATGCATCCGTCCGACGACAGCCTCCCGGCTGAAGCCGGAACGGCTCATCTCGTAGGTAATGGCAATCTCCGCCAAAGATACACCCTGCTCCGCAGCCTCCTCACAAGCCTGCTTGCAGGAGCTGTATATCTTGTGCCCCGGCAAAGACACACCATAAGCCAGCACAGGCTGCACTAGGCTCATCTTAGCAACGCCGGGAACCGCTGCGAGAGCCGCCATCACATCTGGGGAGGGCTGCTTCAGATAGGTCAGGGCCACGACATATCCGTTGGCCCCCTGGCCGCTTTGGCAGGAGATGGCCCCTTGGCAAAGAGATTGCGGCAGGGCCTCATTTCCCCACACGATCACATGCCAGGCATCGGGCGAAAGGCGGATCGCCGCGCCATCCACCTCGCTAATCACAATGCTGCCACCGCCCACGGAGGTGCCCAGGACAGAAAACTGCTTTCCATCACCGCAAGTGACGATGATCTTGGCCGTGTTCTGCGGATACTTTCCCTCTGGCAAGAAATCTACGGCGGTGCTGATGCCCTGTTCATGGGCTAGCCGGATGGCATCCCGCAGTTGGGGACCATCCTCCTTATATCCTAGAGTGCCGCCAAAAAGCGCCGCATCTGTCCGATGACCGCTGTAAGTAGTTCGCAGTTTAGGACTAAGGACCAGTCGGATGGCCTTTGGCTTTTCGTTGATAATTCGGTGGGTCATCATGCCGATGCGTGCCATGCCGGCAGTATGAGAGCTGGAAGGACCAACCATCACCGGCCCGATAATCTCAAATACGCTGGTACTCATAGTCTATTTTCCTTTCCAACATAAGATCAAAAATAGTAAGGCCAGCAGGCATTCGTCCTACCTGCTGACCTTACTGTTATACAATGAGGATCGCCTGGCTTATGCGAAGCCCAGCAGGCGGGGCAGGAACATGGAAATGGGCTCCACATAGGTGGTCAGCAGCATAACAGGTACATAGCCCACCAACAGGAACACCAATGTGTTCTTCATCATCTCGCCAAATGAGGCATTGCCTACCTTCATTCCGAAATACAGCACGCTGGCGTAGGGCGGTGTCAGGCAGCCGCAGGACAGATTCACGATCATCAAAGCGCCGAAGTGGATGGGGTTAATGTTATAGGCCGTCAGCAGCGGCATCAGCAGCGGCGCGCAGAGCATGATGGCCGTGGTATCGTTGACGATCATGCCCACGAACAGCAAAAACACATTCACCATGAGCAGAACCACGAATTTGTTGTCCGTAAAGCCCAGGAAGATGTCCACCAGCATCTGGGGGATCTTCAGCTGCGTCATGCACTGGCTCAGCAGCAGGCAGAAGAAGATCATCATAAAGATAGAGCCGATGGAGGACGCCGTGGTCTTGAGCATTTGTACGGTGTTCTTGACCTTCAGCTGGCGGTAGACCAGCGCGCCCAGAAGCAGGGCCAGCACAGAGCAGACGGCAGCGGCCTCCGTGGCGGTGAAAAAGCCGCCGTAAATGCCACCCAAAATGATCACAGGCAGCAGCAGCGCGGGGATCGCCTCTAAGAGAGCCCGGGAAGCCTTGGGCTTTCCATTGGCGACCTGGCCTTCAACGGCCGCCGTGTTCTCGATTTTGGCATAGCGGCGGGCATAGACAACATTGATGACGGAAAAGCTGATGATGGTGAGGATGCCGGGGACCACCGTGGCCATAAAGCAGCCCAGAATGCTGATGCCAGTGGTCCAGCCCAAAACGATGATGGGAATGCTGGGCGGGATCAGCGTGTCCAGGATGGAAGAGCAGGTCACAAGGGAGGTAGCAAAGCCCCGGGAGTAGCCCTCCTTCTGCAGCTCGGGGATCATAATGCTGCCCAGAGCGGCGATGCCAGTGAAGGCGGAGCCGGAGATGGCGCCCATAATGCCGCAGACCACAACGCAGATGCAGCCCAAAGCGCCCTTGACCTTGCCAACAAAAATTCGCGCAAGATCTACCAGTTTCTCTGCAATACTGCTCTCTGCGATTAGGTTGCCCGCGATGATGAACATGGGCACGGCCATCAGCGAGGTGGAGATCATCTGTGAATAGCCCCACACGAATAGGGACTTGATGGGGATCCCGCAGGTGGCGACCATGAAAGTCAATGCGCCTGCAAAGCAGTAGGGCAGAGGCACGCCTACCAGGAGCAAAATCGGCAGCAAAACCATGCAGATTGCAAATGCTGTCATGACTTCCATTATGCGATACCTCCTTTATTCTTGAGTATCTCCTTCAGCGACACCAGATTCTCGATGGTGCGCGCCAGAGTAAACAGGGCCATCAGGGCCAGGCCGCCCAGGATGATACACTCACCGATGGGCATGGGAATCTTCAGTACCGCGCTGATCTTGTCCACCTTAAAGCTGTACTGGGCATATTCGGTGGCCCATTTCAGCACATAAATGGAAAGACCTGTGGCGCAGATATTCGCAATATTCTTTGCCACAGCGACAACCTTCGGATTTTTCGCTACGGCACCCACCAGGCCGCATTCAATGTGGCTGTTGGTAAAGGAGGCGCAGGCACCGCCCAAAAAGTAAATCCAAATGGTGGGGAATGTCAGCAGTTCCTCAATGCCGAACAGGGGCATATTCAAAGCACGCAGAATAACCTGAACAAACACAAGCAGTGTGATGACCAAGGCAAGTGCCGCGCAGATATACTCGCAGATCTTGCCCATCACATCCACGATCTTCAGGCAAACGGTTCCGATAGTTTTCACGCACAGCCTCCTCTCAACGTTCGTTCTCTCTGGGGATAATAAACTCAAAATCACCGTTGATCTCGGACTTTGTCTCCTCACCGTTGGCTACAGCCACGACCTTGTCCAACAGGGCCTTGCCGGCCTCTGCCAGGGGGGTCCCCTCCAGAACCACGCCGGCGTTAAAGTCCAGCATACAGTCGAACTCCTTATAGCTGATGGGGTTGCCGGTGAGCTTTAGGGTGGGCATCACGGCATTGCCCAGCGGCGAGCCGCGGCCTGTGCTGAACACATCCATATGCGCACCCGACATGGCAAAGCCGCTGGTGGCGTTGCCATCGATGCCGGGGGCCCGAAGATCCAGGATCCACACGCCGGGGTGGGGCACATGCTCGCCTGCACGGATCAGGCCCTGGACGGGGGAGCGGGTGCCGATTTTCTTGATATTGCCCATCGACTTCTCCACCAGCGTGGTGATGCCGCCGGCCTTGTTGCCGGGGGTGGGGTTCATCTCTTCGATGGTTTGGCCATGGGCCTCTACATACTCGGCTCGCAGCTCATCGCACATCTGAATGACCTCCAGGCCCACCTGCGGCGTAACAGAGCGCTCCGCCAGGATGTGCTCGCTTCCGGGGAAGCCGGGCACCTCGCCGATGATAACGCTGCCGCCCTCCGCTACTACCAAATCCGTCATTTCGCCGATGGTGATGTTGCCGGAGAGGGCCGTGGTCCAGTCGGAGCCGCCGCACTGAACGGCCAGCACCAGCTTGGAGAGGGGGAATTCCTTGCGGGGCAGGCCCGCTGCCTGCGCCTGATAGTTCTCCACCATCGCAATGCCCTTGGCCACGGCGTTCTGGGGGCCGCCGCACTCTTGGATGCCGATGTAGCTCACCGGCTTGCCGCTTGCAGCGATATCCGCCAAGATCTTGTCGTGGTCGGTCTGCTCGCAGCCCAGGCCCACCAAAACAGCCGCATATACATTGGGGTTCAGGGCCGCCGCGGTCAGCGCCAGGCAGGTGCGCCGATGATGGTCCGCCACTTCCACGCAGCCGCAGTCAATGGGAATGACATGGGCGCCGGTTTTGGCAGCGATCTGCTGGGCCACGGTATTGGAGCAGTTGACCATGCTCAGTACAAGGATATAGTTGCGGATGCCTACGCTGCCGTCGGCCCGCTCATAGCCCATAAAGCTCCTGCTCATACCGTTCCCCCCACTTTCTTTCGAAATTCTTCTGCATAGCGGTTACACAGCTCCTCTGTAATATCCTGGAGGTTGTGCGTGTGGACCCATTCCCCTTTGGCAATGGCCTGCGAGGCACGGCCAATGGGCACGCCATACTTATACACCAGTTCACCTGCTGCCATATCCTGCAGCGCGATTTTGTGACCCAGGGGGATATCCGCCAGCGCCGCCAAGGTCTCCCCGGCGGCGTTGACGACGGTTCCAGCTTTCACAGGCTGGGACACCACCGCAACGGTATCCTCCAAGTCACATCTTAATGCTTTCACACACATATCGATAGATCCTCTTTTTCGGACTTACTTGTTGACTTCGGCCAAAATGTCGTTCCAGATGTCGCCATACTCAGAGGAGATCTCGGGCCACACATTGGTGCGGACATAGTCGGCATAGGCATCCACGACCTCCTGAGAGGGCTCATAGACCTCCACGCCCTTTTCAACGAACATTTCGTTGTACTTGTTCTCGTTGTCCTTGGCCAGCTGATAGGCCTCGGCTTCCCAGTCCTTGGCCAGCTTGGTCACCGTTGCCTGCTCATCGGCAGACAGGCTGTTCCAGGTATCCAGGCTCATGTACAGCCAGTGGTTTTCCATATGGGTGCGCAGGCAGTAGACATACTTCACCAGTTCACCGTAATCGGACCAATACTGCTCGGCACCGCCGCCGCAGGCACCGTCCACAACGCCGGTCTGCAGGGAGGTAAAGGTATCAGAGGTGGGCAGCGGGGTGGTCTGGAAACCAATGGCGGATGCGAAGGACTCAAAGGACTTCATTTGGGGTACGCGGATTTTCACGCCCTTGCTGGCAGTGGGATCCTCAATGTTGGAGGCGGGCTTGGTGGTCATGATCGCGCCGAAGTATTTGGGCATAACCGCCAGCAGGTGGATGTTCTGCTTCTCCAGGCTCTCGCGGACATAGTTGGTGATGATGCCGTTTTCGGAATTATAGAACTCGTAGGCATCCTCCCAGTTGTTCACCAGGTAGGGTGCGATCTGCACAGACAGGGTGGGGTCCACGCCGTTGGACATAGAGCCCAGCATCAGCTGTACCTCGTTGAGGCCCACAGCCTCCTGCACCACCGTGTAGTCGCCCAGCTGGTTGTTGGGATACATATCAATCTGTAGACCTTCGATGTTTTCCATCAAGCTGCTGGCAAACTTGTTGGCCATCACATCGTTGTCAGTTCCCTCAGCACGGGTGTGGGAAAACTTCCAAACCCGGGTGGAGTCATTCTGCTTGCCGCCGCAGCCGGACAGAATACTTGCCAGCATCAGGGTCGCCAGCAGAGCGCTTAAAATCCTCTTTTTCATGCGATGTTTCCTCCGTTTACACATATTTTTCTTTTATCTCACTGACACTCAGACCTTCTAGACCAAGACACTTCAGGTTGCGCCCAACCGCTCTGAAGTCCTGTCCCAAAAGCTCGTTGGCCAGATTGATCACACTGGTCATTACCGGAGTTACCACTCCGGCCAGCTGTCCGAATGCCTCCAAAGGCACCAAACCGCTGGGCGTATCCTCCGTCAAAAAACGATTTTGGAGTGAGGGTACTGATTTTATATTTGCATAGGCCGCATTGTTCTGAAGCATCTCATAGAGGCTGTCTCCTTTTACGCCATAGGTGTCGCTCAGCCACTGGCACAGATTCACGGCCTGGATGCCGTAAGCCGCTGCCACTGCCACACGCTCCCGGTCCACCGCCTCTACAGCTGCCGCTACCGCAGGGGTGATACCTGTGCGGTAATAAAGAAAGCTTTCCCCGGCTTCAATGCGGCCCGCGTTGAGCACCACGGGCGTGGGATGGAGCATGGCACCCGTATTGTTAAAGCCGATGTGCAGAGGTCCCCGAACCCGATACAGGTCCGGCAGGATCTGGTGCAGCAGCGCCATCACACGGTCCCCGGCTTCATCGGGCAATACCGCTACTGCCATTTTCAACTTCAAGGCCGATATCGTCACCTCGCCCGGCTTGGGTGCGCGGCAAGCATAAATAAGATCCTGTGTCTCCGCCACCGGGTTGTTTTTCCCGGCAGCCAGCAGAGCATTACGAACCACAATGCTGCCGCCGGTCTGCCCCGGGCACAAAATCAGCGTTTGCTGCTCTGTCAGTAGCGGTGCCAGCTGTCTTGCCAAAGAAATATGCTGGTCTGTCGTGGTTGTTACGAAGAGAATTTCTCTGTCCGCTATCGCCTCATCCAAAGATGCCGTGATAAGCTTGACAGCAACCGTACCCTCCAGCTTGCCCAAAATGGTGATCTGCCCTCTGCTTTGCAGTGCCCGGATTTTTTCCCGGTCAATGTCATATAAGCTAACATCATGTCCGCGCATCGCCAAATGACCGGCCAGAGCCTGGCCACCGTTGCCCGCGCCCAAAACCGCAATCTTGTGTGCCGCCATATTCAACATCCTCCGACTTCTATGTACTTGCTTTCTATGATACCCTGTTTATCTGTTCGACTGTCCTACAGCTTATCGGCTGGTCTATACCTATTCCATCATAACCGCCATGTTGTTTATCGTCTGTCAATGAGGTAGATCCCGTTTAATGAGACATTATGTAATTTGTCAAGCTGTCCTACAGTTTGACTTCTGCAATTATTTTATCATTGTAGAAATTAATGTCAACACTTTTTTATGATCTCTCTCTTCTTTCGGCGTCTGTAACAATTCTCATACTACTTTTTAGTATAAAAAAACCATCAACAGTATACGGAAATATCGCCCAGACAGAAAAGTACTGGTTGTTCTCTTTCCTTATGCTTATGCATTGCCGCTAATTGCCTGGGAATAATGAGTGTAAGGCCGTATCCTCTATAGGGGCCGGCCTTACCACGGATGTTTTATTATCCATTGTCCTTATCCCGGAGCTTGCGGAGCAGGTGCTGCTTGATGATCTGCTCTGCCGTTTGCGTGTCGTGTGCCTCAAATGCATCAATGAGCCGCTTATGATCCATGTGCCCCTCATAATACAGCTTCGAGTTTTTATCGGCCCCAGAGAACTCACTGCGCTCCTCCATCAGTGTCTGCGTGAGGGAGTTGTATATGGCAGAGAGCACTTTGTTTTTCAGCATTCCCACGATGTAGGCGTGGAACTCAATTCCGCAGCGGTCTACCCCGTAGTAGTCCTTCTTCTCCTCACAAGCCATCATTTCTGCAAAGTTCTGCCGCAGATGGGCGATATCCTCCGGCGTGCTAATTTGGCTGGCCACGCGCGTGGTATAAGACTCAATGATGTACCGACACTGGAGCACATCATCCAAATATTCTGTGCTGCTGAGCATATCAGCCAGGTGTCCGTCCCGGATCTTCTGCAGTGCGTTGGGGGCCACAAAAGTTCCTTGGCCGCTGTGCGCTTCCACAATACCGGCCATCTGCAGAGATTTGATTGCCTCACGAATGGAGCCACGGCTCACCTGAAAAAGCTTTGCCAGCTCCATTTCGCTTTGAATCCGATCTCCCTCTTTCCATGCTCCCTGCTCGATTTGGCTACGAATCTGCGCGGAAACATTTTCGTAAACCCGATTCTTTTGTACAGGAATGATCATAACTATACCTACGCTTTCATAATGATATGTCTTAATTATATAGCATCATATCCTATTCAAAACCGCTTGTCAAGCTGTCTTACATTTGGGCTTTTCGAAATTTGCCGCAGCATTTTTCATTTATCCTTTTGGGGAGACCTGCAACAAAAGGCAATTGATGGCAGAAACTCTATACATTTTCAACAGAAAGGCCATAATATCACATTTGAATCCGATTTTGCCCCATCCACACAGGCATCAAAGAAACACACTCTGACGAGAGCGCTTTTCGCTGTATCCGCCGCATCACAGCAAAAATGAGTTCAGTTTTTTATGGGATATAGACTTCTTGCCGGCCGTGCTGCGCGACCATGTTTTGACCGTCTGTGCTTCCAGGAACTGCACCAGTGGGATCAAGTCCTCCTGCTCATCATAGGCTTGCAGCGCGTCATAATAGGCGCGGCGATCCTCCTCATAGACGATGGTGGGTGGATAGTCGTGCTTCTTGAATTCGCCGGGGCGCTCACCAGTCACAATGTAGCGGCGTTCATCATAGGTTCCCTCCGTCAACGCACGGTGTATGACACAGATCAACTCGACGGACAGAGGCTCTTTTGCAACGATTTTGTCTTGTAAAAGGTCGTAGCACACCTTCTGATTCTGCTGCTCAAACAGGGTTCTGGTGCTGTCGGTATAGCCCACGACCTTACCGTTTTCAAAAATCTCGCGGGTGTCGAGGTAATTGATCTCGGCGTTCTCGATTTTGCCGGAGTTGTAGGCAAACAGAATACGGAAATTGTCCAGCCGCAGAGAAAGGTCGTCAGCCGACCGGATATTCCAGTCCTGCCACATTTTCACAACAGCGTCATATTTGCTCATGGTATGCCTCCGTCATAAGAATAAACCAAATATATCATATTTTTTGCCCAAGCGGGGAAAAATTTAGAGCTTTCTTGTTATGCGATTCATGCTCTTACGGAAGCAGTTCTGCGCGTCGACGGACGTGTATTGTGATTGGAAAGAGTCCAAATCCTTTAAGCTTTTTGATTCATACGACCATCTATCAACTGCGCAATGCCTGTTGGATCAGCCCAAGAATGAAGAGGTGCAGGGGATAGTAGAGATAGAAGAACCACTTCATGATACGGTTGACCGACGCGTTCTTACCTCGCTGGCCGTTGTACAGGAAGAGCAGGGGGATCGAAAGTACCGTGCATAGCTGAAGCAGGCCATAGATTCGATCCAGTGCGAAGAAGTAGACGGCCGCGTAGAGCGCCACATAAAAGACGCACCATGCGATCTGCTTTCTGGCATTTCCGCGGTTGGAGCCGATAGACAGGATGCAGAGGGACGCGATACAGCTCCAGTCCGCAGGGAACATCAGCACACACAGCAGCAGGACGCCCGCGACCTTTACGGGTGTTTTCAATGTCTTGCTGTCGCAGAGCCACAGCATCAGCAGTCCGCCCAGCAGCGACCAGGCCACGCTGGTCTGATTCAGAAAGGAGCCGTAGTAGAAGGGGATAAAGGAGCGCCAGCCCACAAAATCGTTTGAGGCAAACAGGTACGCAAAGTGCGACACGACCGCCAGCAGCAATAAGCGCCCCGCATAGCGCGCTTTGCTGCGCGTATAGTGAAAGCCCTCCGCAATGAAGTAGCACATGATGGGGCAGGTCAGCCTGCCGATGATATGCATCAGGATCGGCAGAGGCTGCTTATCATAGCCGGGGAAGAGCAGCCACGCAAGGTGATCCGCCGTCATGGCCAGGATCGCGATCAGCTTGAGCGCGTTGCTGTTCAGGATGCTATGTGATTTTTCAGGTTGAATTGATTTGGTCGACTGCATGCGTTTGTCCCCTTGACCGCCACCACCCGCTTTCCCCGCGGGGGCGGTTTATCGCGCGCCACGGAAGGCCCCTCATTCCCTGTGAATACAGGGAATGGACAAGGGCGCCCTTGTCGCGATTTTTGGGTATGTTGGTTTCCATGCCGTCCGGTGGCAGCGATCCCAGCACCGGACGATATGGAGAAAGCCCCATTCCGGCGCCCGCAGGCGCGGCGGTTGGGGCTTTCTATGTTCGTTGCTCTTTTATCCTTCCCGCTTTGCTGCCTTACGCTTCAGAACGAGCACCGCGATCATGCCCATGCTGACCGCGCACAGGCCGGCATAGAGGAACAGGTTGGTCTCGTCGCCGGTTTTCGGCGAGCTGGGGGTGACAACGGGAGGCTTGCCGGGCGTGCTGGTGTATTCCTCGGCGATGAACTTCCAGTCCACCTCGCCCTCGCGGTCAGATACGGTGTTATCCGCATTGATATCCAGCGCCAGGGTCACGGTCAGCGTGGTGCCCTCGCCCTTGCGGAAGGTACCCAGCAGGCAGCCGCTGCCGCCAAAGGTGCCCACCTCGTTGGGCTTGCCGGTGAAGATCACCGTGTCGCCCTGCTTCACGGTCATGGTGAAGTTGGCCAGGAACGCGTTCATGGCGTCCACATCAGTGATGTGCTCCTTGTCCACGGGCAGGTTATCCTGGCCGTGAGGCACCGCCACGATGTACAGCTTCACATAATCGGTGCGGGAGGTGGTGCTCTCGTTCTTGAAGGTGATGGTCTCGGTCAGATTATCGCCGGGCATGACGCCCTTGAATTTGCCGAACAGGTCGGTATCGGTGTGATGGCCGTCCTTGGGGGTGATGACCAGCTTCTTCTCGCCCTGATAGACGATGTCCGCGGCGGGCTGTGCGGCCTGTGCGAAGGCGGTCACGGCCAGGCTCATGACCAGGGCCAGCGCCATCAGGAGGGACAGCGCGGTTTTGAAAGTCTTTTTCATCTCTGCACCCTCCTTAGTTACCGCTGTAGGCGGTGACATTGCCTCCGCTGATCGTTACGCCCCAGGCCTGCTGAACCGCCCGGTCGGGCTGGCTCTGGATGGCCTCGGCGATGATCTCCACGGACAGTCGATAGTTCTCCTTAGGAGCTTTTCCCGCCACTTCGGTACAGCTGCTGATCAGTTCGGGGGTATTGGCACCGACGGCTACCTCTGAGTTGCAGTACCAATAGTCACCCTGCCGCGTCCAGCCAGTGCCATAGCTGATGGTATAATCCGTATCCGCTACCGGCAGCTGGCCGTAGACGTTGCCAGAGGGATCCTTCCAGGTGACGACGATGCTGGCCCGGATGTAGACGGGAATGTCGCTGGTGTTTTTGATCTTGACATCGGACTTCGCAGTGCCGTTAAAGCTCTCCTCCACGTTGCAGGTCACATGGGCGGGGGTGAAGGTGTTGCTGACGCTGTCCTGCGCGGTGAGCCAGGCCAGCGTGCCGCCGGCAACCACCAGCAGCAGCGCCAGCAGGGAGACCACCAGCACGAGGGAACGCTTCATGCCGCGGGGAGCGGCGTGCTTACCGTTTTTCATGTTTCATGGCCTCCTTTCTCAGCGATTTGTACTGTAATCAGGGGAAGTAGACTTGTCAGGACGGTTATTGCCCCAGACATTGTCGCACCACGCGCCGCCGGTCAACCACTTGTTGTTGTCCAGCTTGTTGGTGAAGGTGATGGTGTTATTTCCCTCATTGGCAACCAACTGGATGCTTTGACTGTTCTGACTGGTCGGATCAGTCGTATAGCGCCAAGTCCAGCCGGTCTTTTCGGTGACGGTGTAGGTCGTACCGACCTTCAGGCCCTTGATGACAACTTTGAAGTTGTTGCCCTTATTCAGGACAACGGTCAAACCCTCACCCAGATCACCGCCGGTCACAACGAATACCGCGGACTGGTTGGGATCTTTAGGAGCGCCGTCTGCATAGGTCTTGGTGATGGTCAGGTCGGTGATGTCGTAGTCAAACTTGGCATAGTAGGTCGCGGCCTCGTAGCCCATGACAGGCTTCTCGGCTGTACCGTAATTCTTGGTCTTGCCGGGGGTCAGCTTGTTATTTGCGACCCAGTTGGCATTCACAGACTCCGTGCAGGCTTCATTCTTGTACCAACCGACGAACTTGAAGCCGTCCGCGGCGGTGGGCATAGAGCCGTTTACCGTGCCGGTGATGACCTTGAGCTGGGATTCCTGATAGTTGTCCAGCGTACCGCAGTTTGCAGTCGGGCCAACGACCTCATACTTGATGTCCACTGTCTGCTCGGTGTAGTAGAAGGTGCGGACGTTCTTGCTGGCGACATTGGCGGGATCCTCGATGGCGATGTTGATGGCCTGATTCTTCGCGCTTACCAGTGTGTAGCCGGGGATGTCCTTAGCGGTCTGCGTCACCTGGGCCTGATAGCGGGCGTAACCCCGCTCGGCCTCTGCCAGTACTTTCTCCGTTCCCTGCTCCAGGAAGCGGAACTCATAGGGATACTCGATGCGGTCATAGTACAGGTTCAGTACCAGACCGGCAGCGGTCAGTTCGCCGCTGGGATTACTCTTGGCGCCATTGTACTTGAAGCCGGGAATATTCAGCGGGGTTTCGGAATATTCCGTTCCAATCACGCCGTTCAGGTTCGTGCTGCTCTGATACTCGGTATAGCCGTCGCCTTCAATGTTCTGGATCCAGTGGATGATATGCACAGGGGCATGGACATCATCCTTGACATACCAGAAAATGATCTCATTGCCCTCGGCGGCCAGCACAAGCTGCTTCTGGTAAGCGTCGGGAGCATAACCGGTGATCTGCTTGAAGGTCTCGGTGACGACCGCATCGTGGGTTGTTACGGTCTTGGGATCGGCAAGCTGGTTTTCCGTACCCTTCTCCAGATACTTGACGGTGTATTCCACTTCCGGTTTCTCCACATACACGAAGGTGAATTCGTTCTTTGAGGTATCCTCAATGTCAATCGTAATGGAATGGCTGCTGACATTGGGGAAATAGCCGGACTGATAGTCTTTATTCAACTGGGTGCCGGTCTTGGCGTCAAAGGTCTTGGTGGTGCCAGCCAGGGCGCTGCCGGTGGTGGGGGAAGCGATTTCAATTTCCGTGCCGTCCTCGCCTATTACCACATATCGAATGGTATACGTCATCAGCGTGTTGGAGCTCCACTTGGCGAAGAGGTTCAGATCACGGTTGACGGGCATGGAGAAGTTAAACGCTTTTTCCTCACCGGTATCGCTGATGTAGAACCAGCCGACAAACTTATACGAATCGCGCGTGGGGTCTGTCGGGGGATTTTCTACCGCCGTGCCGTGGGGAATCTTGGTGCATGTTTGCAGCGGGGTACCGTCGTCATCCAGCACATCCTTGGTCAGGTAAGTCTTGACCGTGTGGGTCTTGGGCGTCCACTTGGCATAGAGGATCACATCGGAGGCGGGCATGGTCATGGTGCTCAGGTCAGCCTCGGAACCCTCGTAGCAGCCGGGGGTGGTGTACCATCCGGCGAACACATAGGCGTTCTTTTCCAGATTGGCGGGGTAGGCCGGTGTGAAGTTATAGCCGCTCAGCGGCGCTTCATACTGCACGCTGCCTCCATTGCCATCCACATACGCATTGTAGTTGTAGAACTTCAGATTGTAGCTGTTGCGGGTGTAGTAGAGGTAGTTGTTTTTCTGCATCCTCACTTCTCCGTCCTTCGGAAGATGAGGATTGGAATCTCCCTGCGTGAAACCGGTAATGGGATGAAATTCCTCTCTATAAGTCAAATTGGTACTGCCGCTGTAATCGAGGTCGATCACCTTGTATTGTTTATAGTTTCTGCCATTATAAGTGGTATCGCCTGCTGCTCCGTTTATCGTCTCCACATAGTAGTAAATCTTTGCGCCAGACTCGGAGTCCTTTTTCTCAAACGTGATATTTTCTCCCGGCATGGTATCAATACTGCCGAGATAGCGCTGCTCGTCTGAATTGCCATACGTTTCGGTTCCCTGCGGTACCTTCCACCAAATGGTGTCGTTTCCGTCCTTGATGGGGAAGTTGTTATGGATATCTGCCTGGTACTTTGCAGTAATGCTCTTAATCACCTTATAACAGCTATCACTATGCGAGTGGAAAAACCATTTATCACAATCTAGCACTCTGAATTTAAGCGTATACGTATTTCTCGTATAGTACACATTCAGCACGGTGGAGCCGTCGCCTTTGACGGTGACAGTCTCGGCCTTGGCCGCATTGTAGGTGAAATGCTTGGTATCCCTGCCGGTGAAATTCTGATTCTCATAATCGTCGCTCTTTTTCTCCGTGTCGGGCTTCACGTCGGCGGGCTGGTACGTTCCGGCCACGCTGTAGCCGTCGTCGTTGGCGTTCTGGTACCAGAACACGACGGTAAAGCCGGATGTTCCGATTTCCCAGCTTGCCTTATAGCTGGTGTTTTCTGCGGGCATGGTCGTGGGAACTGCCGGTGTCCAGCTTTTAAAGGTATAACCGGGCTTGGTGGGGGCAACCACGTTGATAGCCGCACCGTAGCGGGCGTAGATGGGCTCCACGCCGTAGCCACCGTCCAGATCGAAGTTCATCAGATAGTAATAGCGGTCATAGTAAATTTCGACCACAGTGCTGCTGTCTGCGGCGATCTTGGTGGTGGTATCGTAGAGCAGAGAGTAGAAGCCCTCGTAGGTCGTCTTGGCGAGGCTTTCGCCTACCGCAGCCTCGGTGTAGCCCTTCTTTGTCTCGGTATCGACCAGCGTGTACTGGTCATTGGAGACGTTCTGCTGGTAGTGCTTGACTGTAAACTCTACCTCTGCGGGCTGATAGGTAACGGTGTAGGTCTTGGCTTCGGAGGTATTCACATGAACCACCGTTTCGCTGGGCGTATAGCCGACCACTACAGGGCTCTGGATGTCCTGCACATAGGTGCTGCCGGTGGCGACCGTAGCGCTCCAGGAGGGAGCGGCCTGTTTGCCGTCTGCGAACTGATAATTGATGAGAATGGTATAGGTCGTAGGCACAGGCGCATCGGCATCGGCATCGCCCTCGCTGGCCTGTACCACCGCTTTGTTGATGGCTTCGGCTTCCTTCGTTACGGTGCCGGCCTTGGGCGCAGCCTTGGCGGGCGCGGCGGCGACGGCCTGGGCCTCGGTCACCGTTACGGTGGCGGGATCGGTGGTGCCCAGATCGGTCTTGCAGCGCAGCTGGGCCTTATTGCCGTCCAGCAGGCTGGCCACCATGGCATAGCTGACCTGAATGGTGCTCTCCGTCTCGCCGGAGATGTCCACCCACAGATCGTCCTCGGCCATGATCTGCCACTGATAGCTCTTGGCGTCCTTGGCCTGAGCGGTCAGGGTGACCTTCTTGTTCCGGGGCAGGTTGGCCTTGGCGGGAGACACTGTGACCTCTGTCTGCGCAGGGGTCGTCTCATCATCCGCCGTGGCGGTGGCGATCAGGCTGGGGGACAGCGTGAGGAGCATCACGCAGCACAAAAGCAGCGCAACAATACGTTTTTTCATTTGCCGTTCCTCCTTTCTCAGCCGGTCACGGTGCCGTCAACGCCGGTGCCGGTGCTGGGCCAGCCCTTGGCGTCCTGCACGGTGTCGCCGTTGTTGGCGGTCTGCACCGCCTGGGCCTGTACGGTGACGGTGGCTACCGCGCCCTGGTATTCGTTGCCCATGGTGGGCTCAAACGTTACGGTCTCCAGCGCGGGAGAAGCCTTTTCCCCGGCGGTCAGCGGCTTGGTGCAGTAGTACCAGCCGTCCGCGCCCTGCACCCAATCCTCGCCGGTGGCCAGCGTCACCAGGCGGGTGTCAGGGGTGAAGCCCTGGGGGATCTTGGGGTTATTCTTGTCCAGCTGGATGTTGATGTCGAACTTCACACGCACCCAGGCGCTGGCGCTGCCCTGGTCGCCGGAAATGACCACATATTTGTTGATGGTCTTTCCGGGCATCACGCCGGTCTGATCGACAAAGGGCTTGGTCTGCTCCTTGTCGGCGTACTCGTTCAGCGTGATCTTCACCTTGCCGGTGGTGATCACGTTGTGGGCCCTCTCGTCCGACGTGAAGAAGGCCAGCGTTCCCGCGGCAAGGGTGGCGACGCAGATCACCAGCACCGACAGGATCAACAGTTTTCGCTTCATAGTCGTGCTCCTCTCACACTGATATTTTCTCTCCCGTTGTGGGGGATATTTGACGGTTTTGCGGCTGTCAAGCCATATGAGGGCATCCGGAAAGCGCCGCCGGGTGCCCTCATATGGCCTGCACCCAAACGGGTGCAGGGCCATGGGGGAAATCAATTATTCACCATCGAAAGCGGCGAAAGCAGCTTCCCAAGTGTCAAAACCGTCAGCCTGGATAGCCTGAGCAACGACCTTAACCTCGTCAAAAGAGCTTGCATTGGCATTGTCGATACCAGCGGGGATGGTAACAGTCTGGAACATAGCGGTGGTATCAGCACCGGCGGCCAGAACGCCATCATACTTCAGAACAAACTTTGCATCAAACTGACCAATGGTGAAAACATCGCCAGCCTCAACGCCGACAACGCTCCAACCCTCACCCAGAGTGCCGACCAGCAGATTCAGTGCAGCCTTATAGTCATCATTGGGGAAGGTAGCTTTGAAATCGGGATAGTATGCGGCAACCAGATTCATCCAGTTGCTGACATTGACAGTAGCGCGGATGTAAGCACCATTCTTGCCAACGTTATGGACAATAGGATCCTTGGTCACAACAGCGCCGGGATAAACATCATAAGCGTTGCTGGTCACGCGGTCGCCGTCAAGATCATTGATATTCGTCTCGTCCAGCTTGATCTTGACATCACCCATGGCGAAGGTGTTGGTAGCGGTCTTGGTATCCGTGAAGTACGCCAGGGTAGCGCCGCCGATGGCGACGACGGCCAGTGCCACGCACAGGCACAGTGCCACGATTTTTTTCTTCATAGTTGTCTTCCTCTCGTTTTGTTTTTTGGGTATACTGTATTTATGTCACAGGCGATCGCCTATGTCATACGGGGGGATTAGTTGCCGACCTTAGCCCAAGCAGCGGCAGCGGTGGTGAAGCCTTCCTTCTGGATGGCATAAGCGGTAACAGTGATGTTCTTGGTGTTGATTGCATTCCAACCGTCCACAGTATTGGCGGTGTCAGAAATCTGGAAGTTTCCGAACACAACAAGGTCAGCACCAGCCGTGCTCTTGGTGTAGCTCTTGTAATACACGCCGGTCACGCCGGTCACGCCGGTCAGCTCGGCCCAGCCGTTTGCCGTGATCTGGTCAGCGATGGTCTTGTAACCGTCCTCTGCGGTGGCGGCTTCAAAAGCGGAAATGCCATTCTCAACTTTCACGAAGATCCAGCTATCCTCGCTGACGGGATCCACATGCACGGTAGGATCCTTGACATAGCTGCCACCGGGCATCAGATGGTAAGCATTGGCCTTATCGCGAACCACGCCATTGACAGTGACATTGTCATCCACATTGGAGTCATTGTCCGTATCCTTCTCGTCCAGCGTGATGGCCACATTACCCACGGTAAAGGTATTGGTCACAGTGTCCTTGCTGGTCAGATATGCCAGCGTGGTACCGGCGACGGTCAGAACGGCCAGGGCCACGCACAGGCATGCCACCAAAATTTTCTTCTTCATTTTGTTTTGCTTCCTTTCATGTCGTTTTTGTTTTTTATGTCATCGGCGGGGCGCCGAAGTCATACGAAATTTCCGCTTCCGGACACAGCATTCTATGCCGCAGAAGCCGCTGTTATCTTGTGCAGGGCACAAGATAACTCAAGTCTAGACTTGAGCCGCGCGGACACGCTTACGCGTCGTCTTCCTCATCCGGGGCAGCGCGCTTGCCCTTCTTTTCCTTTTTGTCCTTGTCCGGCGCCAGCACGTCCGGCAGAAACACCAGCAGCAGCAACACCGCGCCCGCCGAAACGGCCACATACAGGCCCGGCGGATGCTGGATGTAATTGGCCACATAGCCCAGGCCGGGAATGGAGAAGATGGGCGTGCCGATCACGTTCTTGTAGTGGACCAGGCTGCCGTCCTCCGCCTCGTTGGCGTCGCCCTTGGTGCGGAAGCGGATCACCGTGGGATCCTCCTCATCCGGCACCACTGCTGTCACCCGGTGGGTGGCCACGGTATCCTCGTCCAGCATGAAGGTGATGACCGTGCCCGGCTGGATATCCGCCGTGTCGATCTTCTTCACATAGATCAGCGAGCCGGTGTGATAGGTGGGCTCCATGGAGCCGGACAGCACGGTGAACACCTGCATGCCCAGCAGCCGCGCTCCGGCCAGCAGCAATGCCAGAACCACCACCAGCGCCACCAATACGGTGCTGACGATGTTCCAGACTTTTTTCAACGATCGGTTCATAAGTACTCTGTGTTTCTCTCTTTCTCTGTTTCGGGCAGATATTTTGCGTGTGTTCATGACGCGTGCCAGACATATGTATAGACATACCTGCCCGACGGAATACTGACAGCAGCGTGCAGAAAGCGCAGCCCTCTGGCAGTTTCTTCCAGCACAGTGCCATAAACATCCTGTCAAGACCGCATGCTTTTTGTAGAGTTAGTTACTCTATGAACGATTCATCCGACACCGTTCACGTTGGATTATGGTACGGCGTTCATTCAAAGTCAATAGGATGAGGGAAATTTGCGCAATTTTGTGAAAATAATCTGAACGCATGGACATGCTCGGGGGTCTGCACCGGCCCAGCGCAGTCAAATGCGCAGTCGGAGTACAAACAGCATTTTGTGATGATACTGCTGGCGTCAGGCTGCCACGGCAAAACCACGGTGGTCTGCTGAACGCCGTCATTTTGGGTATTATTGGCTTTTGGGGCCAAAACGCGCTGTATTTTCGCCAATTTTTCAAACCATTTCGCAGAGTACCCAACTCTGCGAAATAATTATCACCCTTACCTATAATAAATGCAATGCCCTTTTCGTGAGCGCGGTGAAGAAACTGCCGACCACGGAGAAGGCATTATTTTTGTTGGAAAAACTGGGGGAATTTGCAAAAGGCAGTTTGGAAACGGTAAAAAATATTGAAAAGACGTTGACACAATAGAGTTCGCGTCACCCAATAGATTGGATCGGCAATGAGAAAGAGATGGATTCCGGTTGCGATTCACAGATTGGAGGAATGCAAATGAACTCTGTAGGCATCGACATTTCCAAAGGCAGAAGCACGGTTGCCGTCATGCGCCCCTTTGGAGAGGTCGTCATCTCGCCTTTTGAAGTCCGTCACACCGACAGCGAACTGAGCGAGCTGGCAAGGCAACTCAAAAGCCTGGACGGTGAGACTCGTGTGGTCATGGAGGCCACAGGGAACTACCATGCGCCGGTAGCAAAGCTGCTTCACGACGCAGGGCTGTATGTTTCCGTCGTCAATGCAAAGCTGGTACATGGCTACGGGAACAACGATTTGAGGCGGGTCAAGACAGACCGAAAGGATGCCGTAAAGCTGGCAAACTATGGCCTTGACCGCTGGCTTACTTTGCCGAGATACATTCCAGAGGAAGATACCCGGCTGCTGCTGAAGAACTGCTACCGCCAGTACCGGCAGTATTCCAAGGTGCAGACGGTTCTGAAGAACAATCTGGTCTCATTGCTGGATACGGTGTTTCCAAACGCCAATCGTCTGTTTTCAAGCCCGATCTGTAGGGACGGGAGTGAAAAGTGGGTGGACTTTGTGGCCGAATTTTGGCATTGCCGCTGCGTCAGCGAGAAATCTGAAAAGGCATTCACAAGCAAATACCAGCGTTGGTGCAGAAAGCACGGCTACAATTTCAGAGAGGAAAAAGCGCATACTATTCACGCCGAAGCCAGCGGACACATTGGTGTTATGCCGAAATCTGAAACGACGAAGCTGCTTGTGGAACAAGCTGTATCCCAACTCAGGGCAACTTCTGCGGCACTTGCTGCTCTCAAGCAGGAGATGCAGACATTGGCCTCCACGCTTCCAGAATATCCTGTCGTCATGGCCATGTTTGGCGTAGGGCCGACGCTCGGCCCACAGCTCATAGCTGAAATTGGCGATGTGCGACGCTTTTATTCCAAGAAAGCACTCGTAGCCTACGCTGGGCTGGATGCTCCGCCAAATGATTCCGGCGATGTGACAGGCAGACACAAGAGCATGAGCAAAGTTGGCGCGTCGTCTCTGCGGCGGACGCTGTTCCTTGTCATGAGTGTCTATTTGCAGAACGCTCCTCTGGATGAACCGGTCTACCAGTTCATGGACAAGAAACGCGCCGAGGGTAAGCCCTACCGTGTCTACATGATGGCCTCTGCCAACAAGTTCCTGCGGATCTACTATGCCACTGTAAAAGCCTATCTGGAGTCGCTGGAACACTCCGCCTGATCTTGCCATACAGCATTGGCTGGCCGCCGTTTCATTCTTGAGATGCGAAGCGGCTTAGTTTGCTGCACCCTTTTGTATACTGCATTACCTTGAAATTTCTACTTGACTTTTCTTAGCAGGTCTATTTTGTGATTTTTCTCTGTATCGAAAGGCCGCTGCTGGGAGCGGCAGCTTCGGTAGACGGCTGTAGGAGAGGGGAGACTCCTTTGGCGGCTTTGCCGCAAAATGAGGATGGGCGGACGGGGCC
>ERZ857998.971-NODE-971-length-36651-cov-5.129167_pt1 | contig 36651 bp, 48 predicted proteins | sample MGYA00519954_ERZ857998 | MGnify/ENA primary metagenome ERZ857998 (study PRJEB31778, sample SAMEA3449424) | human gut metagenome | biome: human gut; feature: human-associated habitat; material: faeces | place: United Kingdom | collected 2010/2012 ...
GGCGGCGGAGGCGGCGGTGCCGACGGAGGTTGGTATAGAAAAAGTAATGGTTCAACAACTTGTGGAGGATGTAAGTATAGAAACATGGGAGCAGGAGGAGCTAAAGGTGGAAACGGTGGTGGCGGTACAGCTGGAGGAAATGGTGCAGCTAATAGTTGCCAAGCATCAGGAAGTGCTGGCTCTGCCGGAACATATTATACAAACACAACTTATTCAACTGTAAAAGAATCAGGAAGTACAGGAACAGGTAATGGAACTGCAACTATAAAATATGTATCTTAAACACAATTTAAAGAAAGATAAAATTCTTACTTTAAAAGTAGGAGTTTTTTTCTTTTACTGTTAAAATAATAATAGTCTTAAAAGAAACGTTCTATGAATGAATTTATAAGATGAAAAAACTTATGCATTAAAGTCTATGGAAGTGTTTGAAAAATAAAGCAATAGCTGTTAACGTTTTTATATTGACAACATAGAAGCTCTGTTATATAATCTATTTATGTAACGGAATGGAGGTATGAAAAATGGCAGTTAGAATTAGATTAACTAGAATGGGTTCAAAGAAAAAACCTACTTACAGAATAGTAGCAAGTGATTCAAGAAGACCTAGAGATGGACAATACATCGAACAAATCGGTTTCTATAATCCAGAAAATGGTGAAACAAAAATAAATGAAGAAGTAGCTATGAAATGGTTAAAAGAAGGAGCTCTTCCTACAGACACAGCTAAAAACTTATTAAGTAAAGCTGGAATTGTTAAGAAATTTGCTGAAGAAAAAAACAAAAAGGAAAGTAAGTAATTATGGATTTAGTAGAATTAACTAAAGAAATAGTTTTATCCCTTGTTAAAGACAAAGATACTGTAAATGTTAAAGAATTTGAAACTGATGAAGAAAATACAATTCTTATAGAAATTATGGTATCAAAAGATGACATAGGAAAAGTCATTGGAAAAAATGGAAATAATGCTAAGGCATTAAGAACATTAGTTCAAGCAAGCAGTTTCTTAAAAGACAATAAAAGAGTTAAAATCAATATTGATAGCTTTTAATAAAATTTAGAGTACCACGTCAAGGTATTCTTTTTTTGCATTGTAAAAACATCTAACTTGTAGTAGACTATATTATATAATAGGTGAAATGATGTTAGAGAAGTATAAGAAAAAAGTAAAAGAATTTATTAAGACAGTAAAACCATATTTTATGGAAGAAAAAAGAGGATATGCAAAAGGAATGTGTGCAAGTAAGTTATTCTTAATTTTTGCCATTTTCTCGGTCTTTGGTGTTTATTATGAACAAATATTGAATCTTATCACTCACTATTTAGATGACGGTAGTATATTTTGGGAAATAAGAAGAGGCGTTATTTATGGACCATTTAATCCATTATATGGTGCTGGTGCTGTTCTATTTACGGTTCTACTTTTGAGAAAAGATAATATGTCTAACTTTAAAACACTTTTATATGGTGCTTTAATAGGAGGATTTTTTGAATACACAACTAGTCTTTTACAAGAGATCTTCATTGGTACAACATCTTGGGATTATTCAAATCATTTTCTAAATATTGGTGGAAGAACAACGATTCCTTTTATGTTTGTTTGGGGATTATTGTCACTAATTTATGTAAAGAAAATATATCCGTTCATATCAAAGGTAATAGAAAATGTCCCATATAATTTGATGAAAACAATAACCATCTGTTTAGTTGTTTTCTTATCACTTGATATGTTCTTATCTTGGACAGCTCTTCTAAGACAAAACGAAAGAAGAAAAGGAATTGAACCATGGAGTCCTTTAGGAGAACTTTATGACAAAGTTTATCCAGATGAAAAACTTGCAAAATACTATCCAAATATGGTAGCAAAGGGGTAAAAATATGTATATACTGATTTTATTTATAATAATGCTTATATTCATTTTAATTGGCCTTTTTCTTTTAATATATTCATTTATAGGAAAAGAAAAAATTAAATTAGTACCAAAAGATAAAAATATAAATCCTTGTATAATAATACCAGCAAGAGATGAATCGAAAGTAATAGAAAATCTTTTAATTAGCATAACTAATCAAACTGTAAAAATACCAAGTGAGAATGTTTATATAGTAGTAGAGTCACTAAATGATAAAACTTGTGAAATAGCTAAAAAGTACTCTATGAATATTGTGCTAAGAAAAAATTTAAGTCTAAGAAGAAAATCTTATGCAATCGATGATGCAATAAAAGAAATAATGTCTAAAAAGAAAAAGTATGATCTTTATTTTATCTTTGATGCTGATAACGTTCTTGATAAAAATTATATGAAGCATATGCTTGAAAGTTATAAAAAAGGATATCAAGTGGCAACAGGTTATAGAAACACAAAAAATGGTAATTCATCAGTTGTAGCAGCAGCATCTTCACTTACATTTACGATGGTAAATACACTTTTTAATAGAAAAAAGAAAAAGAAAAATTATGCTATGACAGTAAGTGGAACAGGTTTTTATATAAGTGGAGAAATAATAGAGGATCTAAAGGGATATCCATTTAACTCTCTTACTGAGGATTATGAATTTTCTTTATATATGGTAATAAACAATATTTCTTCAACTTATAATGAAGATGCTATTTTCTATGATGAACAACCGACTAGTTATGAAGTATCTAAAAAGCAAAGAACAAGATGGGCAAGAGGATATCTTGACACTAGAATAAAATATTTAAATGAAATAAGAGAAAAAATGTACGACAAAGATACTAAAAATAAAAAGGCTATAACAAATGAATACATTGGTATTAAACCATATATATTTATGATTATAGGAATACTTATTTTCCTATTCGGTAATATGATTATAATTTTTAGTGACTTGATTATTAAGAAGAAATTTATTTGCAATTTGCTTGCAATACTTCTTACTTTAATAGCAATATATATAGTTTTAATGGTAGTAACATACATAATGATAAGAAGTGAAAAGAACATATTTGGTCTTGATAAGAAAATGAAAGTAAAAGCAATTTTTTATAATCCTATTTTCTTGTTAAGCTATATACCATGCGTTATCGACGCTATAGAAAATCCTAATCTAGGATGGGAGAAAATAGAACATAATACTAATATTGACACAAAATAGAGATGTTTCTCTATTTTTCTTTACTACATCTTATAAAATATACTATAATTATATATAGGTGATGATATGAATGATTTAAACTTACCGATTCATGTTGGAATAATCATGGATGGTAATGGTAGATGGGCTAAGAAAAGGGGCCTTGCAAGAAGCCTTGGTCACAGTGCTGGGGCCAAAAATTTAAAAAAATTATTAAGACATATATTTAAAAGAGGAATTAAATATGTAAGTGTATATGCTTTTTCAACTGAGAATTTTAAAAGAAGTAAAGAAGAAGTTGATTATTTAATGAAACTTTTTATTAAAATGTTTAAAACGAATGCTAAAGAATTTATAAAAGATAAAATTAAGGTAGTCTTTTCAGGTAGCAGAAATAATTTAAGTGAAGAATTAAACAATGCTATGGATGATCTAGAAGAGAAGACAAAAGACTTTGAAAATGGAATTTTTAATGTTTGTCTTAACTATGGCGGTAGAAGCGAGATAATTGATGCAACTAAGAAAATAGCTAAATTAGTAAAGGATGGAAAACTCGCTATAGAGGATATTGATGAAGAAATACTTAATAATAATATGTATAATCGTCTTCCGGATCTTGACTTTGTAATTAGAACAAGTGGAGAAATTAGGACAAGTAACTTTATGCCTTGGCAGTCAACATATGCAGAATATTATTTTCCAGATACTTTATTTCCAGATTTTGATGAGAAACAATTTGATATAGCAATAGAAGAATATCAGAAAAGATCAAGAAGATTCGGGGGCGTTTAATATGAAAAAAAGACTTATAAGTGCTATAGTAATGCTTTTGATATTTATACCAGTGTTAATGATTGGTGGAATATCATATGCAATTTTGATGGCAATATTAGCATTTTGCTCTTTGTATGAGCTTCTAAAAATAAGAGGAAAAGTAAAAACACTTCCTGCAGTAGTAGAGCTTTTTGCATATATATTAGTAGCATTCTTTACGATGAATAACTATAGTACTAGCGATACGTTTTATATGTTAGATTATAGACTTATGGCTATACTAATTCTAGTTAATTTATCACCACTTGTCTTTATAAATGATAAAGATAAGTATGGAATAGATGATGCATTATTCTTAATTGGCGCAACACTATTTATTGGTCTTACATTTAATCTATTGGTGCTTCTTAGAAGCTATAGCCTAAATTATGTAATATATATATTCTTAATAACAATATTTACTGATACTTTTGCTTACATAACAGGGAAATACATTGGAAGAAGACCACTTGCTCCTAAAATATCTCCAAAAAAGACTATAGAAGGAACAATTGGTGGAAGCGCTATGGCAACAATTGTAGCAACATTATTCTTTAACAGTGTCATTCCTTCCTCGATTAGTTTATCAATGACTATATTTATGACAATTGTTTTGTCACTTTTAGGTCAACTAGGAGATTTAGTTTTCTCATTTATAAAAAGGGAGTATGGTAAAAAAGATTTTTCTAATATCATTCCAGGTCATGGTGGAATTTTAGATAGACTTGACAGTATTATATTTGTAGCACTAGGATTTATAATTTTCATAACTATTATATAAGGAGGATTTGTTATGTTAACGCTAATATATTTTATATTGATACTAGGTGTAATTGTTTTAGTACATGAATTTGGGCATTTTATATTTGCTAAGATGTTCAAAGTACATGTATATGAATTTTCAATAGGAATGGGACCTAAAGTTTGGGGTACTAAACCTAAAAAAGGTGAGACTGCCTATAATATAAGGGCAATACCAATTGGCGGATTTGTTCAACTAGCAGGGGAAGAAGTTGATGATGACGATAATATTCCGAAAAATAAAAAGCTATATAATAAGCCTATCTGGCAAAGATTACTTATAATGTTCTTTGGCGCAGGTAATAACTTTATCTTAGCATTTTTAGTTTTAATGTTTATAGGTCTTTTCACAGGATCTCCTGTAATGGATCCAGTATTAACAAAAGTAGATACTAATTATCCATTATATGAAGCAGGAATAAGGGATAATGATAAAGTATTAAAAATAAATGGGAAAAGTATATCAACAATCGATGATGTTAAAGTATATATGACAATATATGCAAATGGTGATGAAGTAACTTTTGATGTTGAAAGAAATGGTAAAGATTATACTTATAAAGTAACACCTAAAAAAGAAGAAAATGATGGTACAGTAAGTTATAAGTTTGGAGCAGTTTTCGAACAAAAAACTGAAACAGGATTCTTAAATGCAGTTAAATATGCTTTTACAAAAGTTGGAGCATACATTAAACAAATGTTTATAACTCTATGGGCATTATTTACAGGTCTTGTTGGAGTTAAAAGTCTATCTGGCCCAGTAGGAATTTACAGTATTGTTGGTCAATCAGCATCAAGTGGCGTTATGAGTCTTTTAAATCTTTTAGCACTTTTATCAGTTAACGTTGGATTCATAAATTTAATACCATTACCAGCTTTCGATGGCGGAAGAATATTGTTCCTTTTAATTGAAAAGATTAAAGGAAGCCCAGTATCACCAAAAGTAGAAAACACTGTTCACAGTATTGGTTTTATTCTTTTAATGGTATTACTATTATTTATTACATTCAATGATGTATTAAGACTAATTGGATAAATAAAACTAGCACTAAAAATGCTAGCTTTTTTTCTTTGCAAACAAGTTAAAAAATGTTAGAATGTTAAATGAAGTAAGTAGAAATAAATTTAAGAAAGGTGAAATTCATGGAATACAGAAGATTTAAAGATAAAATAGTAGCAAGAATTGATAGAAACGAGGAGATTTTAGAGCAAATAAAAAATATCGCTCTTAAAGAAAATATAATATTGGCATCTGTAGAAGCACTTGGTGCAACTGATGACTTTACAGTTGGTGTATATGATGTAGAAGCAAAGAAGTATTATCCAAATACTTTTAAAGGTTATTATGAGATAACATCACTAACTGGTACAATAAATACAATGAATAAAGAATTTTATACTCATATACATATGAGTGCTGGTGATATGAAAGGAAATGTAGTAGGAGGTCACTTAACAAGAGCAAATGTTTCTGCAACATGTGAGATGATAATCACTATTATTGACGGTAAAGTAGATAGAGAAAAAGATGAAGTAACTGGCTTAAATCTATTTAAGTTTTAAAATTTATTGTTGTAGTCATATAAATTTATGTGTATAATTTATAATGGAGGAAGCAAAAGATGAAAGACAAGATAGTAATAATATTGCTAGTACTAATGGCAGGAATAGGAGTTTATGGAATTTATCAAAAAAGCAAAGAAGTATTAACCACAACTGATGCAGTAAAATTTAGTGAAGAATATGATACAGTGTCAAAAGATAATGTCTTTGTATATAGAAGCCTATCAGAAATAAACAAGATCTTAGAAAACGGTAGTGGAATTGTTTATTTAGGATTCCCAGAATGCCCATGGTGTAAAAGATATGTAGTATATCTAAATGAAGTAGCAAAGGATGAAGGAGCAGAAAAAATTTATTATCATAATATTTCTGAAGATAGAAAAAATAATACAGAAGAATATCAAGAAACTGTTAAATTGCTTGAGGAATATTTACAGTACGATGATGAAGGAAACAAAAAGATTTATGTTCCTGCGATAATTGCGGTAAACAAAGGAGAAATTGTTGGATTTGATGATGAAACCGCTTGGGATACAAAAGGTTTTGAGGATCCAAAAGATTACTGGACAGAAGACAAGGTTACAGCATTAAAAACAAAACTTTCTAAAATGATAGAAGATTCAGGAAGTAATTCTTGCTCTGACTGCAATAAATAATTAAAAGTAAAAATAAAAGAGTGAATTTAAATCACTCTTTTATATTGCATAAGTGTTTTTATACATAATTTAGAATTTATAAATGTAAAAATAGTGTTTAACATTTTTATTTCTGTAAATAATATTATTGGAGGTAAAAAATGAATAATTATGATGTTGTTCCAGACATAATAACTGGAAAAGATTTGGACTATCTAAGTGACATGTTTGAATGGAATTATGGTGCATTAAAGTGTACAAATAATTCAATTACAGAAGTACAAGATATGGATATTGTCAAAGTTTTAGAAAAGGCAAAACGCACTTTTGATGATAACTTAAATGATATTTTAAATACATTACAAAAAGGAGTTAACAATGAATAGCGAAAAAGTATGTAACACTAAAAAAGAAGTATCAACAGGTATAAGTCTAAATGAAAAAGACTATATAACAGAGCTATTAACAACACTTAAAGACATGGTGAAAAATTATACAATAGCAATGACAGAGGCAAGTAATGAATCACTATATCAAAAGTATTTGAACAGTTTCAATAAGTTAATAGAACTTCAAAGAGAAACATTCGAAACAATGTTTAGAAAAGGATGGTACTGTTTAGAGACTGCACCTAGAGATAAGATAAAAGAAAAAAACAAAACACTTGAAACAGAGTACAGAGACTTATATTTATAAAAATGTCTAATTGACATTTTTATTTTGCAATTTTTTTCTCTTTTATCATAAACAATGTTAATATATTATTAGATAGAATAGAGGTAACAATTGTGAAAAGTAAAAGAAAAAATAAAAAAGAATTATGGTTAGTCCTAATTTTCATGATTTTAGGATTAGTATTCAAACTCGATGATGATTTATATGAAAAACTTACAGATACGGTATTCAAAGAAAACACTAACATAGAAGAAAATATAGATGGAAATGTTGACACAGAAGGAGAACTTTTAAAAGTGTCGTTCCTAGATGTTGGTCAAGCTGATTCAATTCTTATAAATGCAAATAATAAATATATGTTAATTGATGCCGGTAATAACGAAGATGGAGAAAAATTAGTTATGTATTTAAAGTCACTCGGTATTGAAAAATTTGACTACGTCGTTGGAACTCATGCCCACGAAGATCACATTGGTGGGATGGATAATATAATTGATTCATTTGATATAGGAACTTTTTATATGCCAGACGTTATTACAACTACAAAAACATTTGAGGATGTCTTAGATAGTCTTGAAAAAAAGAATCTAAATTTTGATACACCTCAAATTGGTAGTACTTTTGATTTAGGAAAAGCAAAAATAGAGACAATATATGTTGGAAAGGATAGTAAAAATTTAAATAATTCTTCTATTATCCTTAAACTAACATATGGTAACGTATCATTTCTATTCACTGGTGATACAGAAAGTGATGTAGAAAAAACACTCCTTAATAAAGATATAGAAAGTGATGTTTTAAAAGTTGCCCATCATGGTTCGAATACTTCTTCATCAAATGCTTTCTTAAAAAAAGTAAACCCTAAATATGCTATAATTTCAGTGGGAACTGGCAATAGCTATGGTCACCCTAAAAGTGTTATCTTAGATAGATTAGAAAAACTAGGAACAAAAATTTATAGAACAGATGAACTTGGTACAATTATAGTAACAACAGATGGAGAGAAAATAGAGGTATCAAATGTTAAAACTGATACAAACGGAAACTAAGGCTTGTCTTTCTTAAAACAAAGAAAATTATTGATTATAATAAATAAAACAAGAGTAACAAAGAGAATGTTGCTAGGTAAAATTTCAAGATTAACAACACCTAAAAATATTACTATAAGGGAAATAATGTTTCCCTTTTTTAGATCTAACTTTTTACATTTCATCAAACTAGCAGCATAACACATTGCAAAAGAAGTTACTATTAAGGATTCTACAAATATATCAATAATTAACACTTCTTCAAGTCTTTGAAAGAAATTAAATATATTTATAATTTTTAATATTTCAAGTTCTGGATAACTAACGAAAGCAAAATACTTTTCACCTAGAACTGCAATTATAAATAAAATTTTAACAAGTAAAAATATATAGAAAAAAGTGTATGACTTATACATTTTCTTTTTAAATTCATTAAAGTTCATAATTTCCTTTTTAGGTATTATAAGAAGCATATATAAAGGGCCAAGAGAATAAACAAGTGTATCTAATATTCTTAAATTGCGTATATCAAATTTAATTGGTAAAAGATTAAAAACATCTGCATTAAAAAGATTAAAAAGAATAGCAATACAGAATATGAACATATAGATTACAAACATTAAGTTAGAACTAATGCTAATACTTTTAAGACCTTTATTTGCTAAAATAAATGCAAGTATTAGAAATGAAAGTTCAATTATTCTTTGGTTTGTGTTAGGAAGAATAATATCCTTAATAAAGACAGAAAGGTTAAATGATGAGTAAACTGCAATAACTAGTGAAGAAATTATAAAAATAATTCTAATAACTATATTTAAATTAGTTAAAATGCCATTTTCTTTAAATCCGTTAAAATACTTTTTTAAAAAAATTAAGCCAATTAGAAATGAAATAACAATAGATATAAGGGTTTCAATAGAAGATACATCTTTAAATGTATTTATAAGAATAAAAGTAGTAAAACTATTTAAAAGAAAAAAAGCTAAAATAATAATTTCTAGTGAAGTATATTTCTCCTTATCCAAACATCTCACCACCATTCGTTTTGAGTTTCTTTACAGAAACTGTAATATTATAATTAACATTATTTTCTAAAGAGTTTTTATATTTGTAATATATATAATTTAAATAATTTTTATCATTATTTTTTAAATAGTCACTAGTTATTCCTTCTAGATTTATATTTAAAATGTTAACAGCATCATTACCAATATAGTCACAAACAAACTTTATATTAACATCATCTTTAACAGTGCAAGAAGTCGTGCAATTTTCAAGATTATATTTTTTTCCATCTTTTACAAAAGTAAAATTTTTAAGGTTTCCTCTTATTATATTAACAGCGATGGACTCATCTTTACTAAGAACTTTACTATTTTCGTATATTTCTTTATAACTAATAACTTCTGGTACGTCATCAAATTTTAAATAGGGAATAAAACTAATATTAAAATTAAGTATATCTTTTAAAACAGAATCAAAAGATATTCTTTTTACTATTGCATTTGTACTTATAGATAAATCAAGCATATTATTTATATCTTTCTCTTCATTTTTAAATATTTTATCGTTAATTTTATCAGTAGCTATTATCGAAAAAGAATTTCTTGATGATTTCTGACTCAAAAAGAAGTTAATTATTTCATCAATATTCTTTTTTTCAATATCATCATCGATAACAAGTAAGTCCATTTGTGTTAAATAAAGCTTTTTTGAAAGATCCTTTGTAATATCATAAAAACAGTCATCTAGTTTTAAACAAGTTTTTGTTAGTATAACATCTTCATTATCATCATCAGTTGCTAATATTTTAACATATACCGTATATACTTCTTTATCGTGAGAAATTCCAATAGAGGAGACGACAGCAATATTACCAATATCAGGAAGAGTACACCCAGTTAAAAATATTATAAATATAAATAGTAAAAGTTTTTTCATAGTGCCTCCTATCTATTGATTTTCTTAGATATAAGTGGATTTCTAAGCTTTTTTCCATCTGCTTTAATCAAAGAATCTTTAATGTCATTCTTAATAAATGGAACGAATGGGTAAGTATATGGGTAACCAAAAGAAGTAATGCTAGATATGTTAATAATAAGAAGAGCAAAGCCAATGAAAATTCCATAAAGACCAAAAAGTATAGCTAGTACTAAAATAAAATATCTATAATATCTAATTAAATTTATCATTGAGTTATATGGAAAAATAAGTGAGCTTATAGAGCTTATTGCCACAACAATAATCATAATAGGGGATATTATTCCTGCACTGACAGCAGCATCACCTAAAATAAGGCCACCAAGTATAGATGTGCTACTACCAACTTTGTTTGGTATCCTGATATCACTTTCTCTTAATATTTCAAAAGCAATTATCATAATTAGAATTTCAAAAAAAGCTGGAAATGGCACACTTGTATGCTGACTAATAAGTTTCATTAAAAGAGCTGTAGGAATACTAGTAGGGTTATATGTCGTTATACTTATGTAATAGCCAGGTAAAAATATAGCAATAAAAAAAGCAATAAATCTTAATATTCTGATAAAAGTAGTATTTATATTTTTTTGATAGTAATCATCTGCTGTATGAAAAAAATCTATAAAAAAAGTTGGTATAATCAAAACAGTAGGAGAGTTATCTACTAACAGACACACTTTTCCTTCTAAAAGTGCAAAGGATGCAAGATCTGGTCTTTCGGTTTGATTTACTTCCGGAAGAAAAGAAACACGAGAAAATTCTTCAGTAACATATCCACCGTCAATAATAATATCATTTTTAATTTTTTTAGCACGTTCTAAAACTTTATTTACAAGACTTTTATCAGTAATGTTATCCATATAAGAAATAGCTATTTTTGTATTACTTTCATTACCTAAAAATAATGTCTTTACAATTAAATTATGATTCCTAATTCTTTTCCTTATTAACCCGACATTTTTATTTAAGTTTTCTCCAAACGCATCTTTTGGTCCTGCAATAGAGTTTTCCACTTCTGCTTCTGTGATGCCCCTATCCAAAGTAGCTTTTGTTTCAATAGCCAACATATATGAGTCATCTATTACAAGAACAGTATGGCCATTAAATATTTCCTTTACTGCATCATCAAGATTATTAACTTTCTTACATGATGCTCCTGTAATAGAGTTTTTAATTAGTTCTTCAAAATTAGACCTTTCGTTGCCATTGTTTAAAAGTAAAATATTGGAAATAGGTTTTAATAAAAAATCAGTGACACTGTCACTACTAGAAAGAGTTTCGCTGTATATGTAAGAAACCTTTTTCTGGCCAATTGTAATTTCTCTTGAGACTATATCAAAACTTTCGCCACACATTTTTATCAGTTTATTAAACATTTAACTTCACCATTATTTATTATTTGATAAATGAAAATATTTATACTGTTTCTGTTTTAAAAATATGCTATAGATGTTAAAATATCATTAGGTGATGATGGATGAAAAAAATTTTTAATATTACAAAACTAGATCATTTTGGTAGAGGAATTTCAAGAAATGATGAAAAGATAATATTTATTGAAAATGCTCTTCCAAAAGAGGAAGTTAGTGTTACTAATATAGTAGATAAGAAAAATATTAGTGAAACGACTGCAGATGAAATACTAAAAAAAAGTAGTGATAGAAGAGACACTACAAAGTTATGTAAGTATTATGGAGTTTGCGGTGGTTGTAACATCATGCATATGTCATATATGTGTCAGATTGAGTTTAAAAGAAATAAAGTTGTAGAGCTTATGAAGAAGTTTGCAGGTATTGATGAAAGCAAAATAAAAGACATAATACCTAGTTTAGAATTTGAATATAGAAATAAGATAACACTTAAAGTTAAAGAGAAAATAGGGCTTTTAAAAAATAAAAGTTATGAATTAGTAAACATTGATTCTTGTTCTATTTCTAGGCCAAAGATAAATGAGATAATAGGAAAACTTAACACTTTAAAATTTGAAAATATTGAGGAAATAGTTATAAGATGTGGTTATAACAATGAATCAATGGTTGTTTTTAAGTGCTGTGGTGACATTGATATTGATTATTATCTTTCAAGTTTAAAAGAATATACTGATACATTAGTAATGATTAAAGATGGTATTGAAAATGTTATCTTTGGTAAAGGATATATTACAGAAAAATTAGGGAAGTACTATTTTAAAATATCTCCACTTTCTTTCTTCCAGGTAAATACTACTACGGCAGAAAAACTTTACGACGTTGTGAAAGAATATGCTTCTTTAGATAGTACTGAGTCAGTACTTGATTTATACTCTGGAACTGGTACTATTGGTATTTATTTAAGTGAATATGCAAAAAGTGTTCTAGGAGTAGAGATAAATAGTGAAGCAGTAGAAGATGCAAAAGAGAATGTTAAGTTAAATAATATCAAAAATGCTGAATTTATTTGCTATGATATAGGAAAAATGAAAAAGGAATGCAACAATATAGATGTAGCCATAGTTGATCCACCAAGAAGTGGTTTATCAAAAAAAGCTCTTCTTAATATAAGTGAAATAGCATCAAAAAAACTTATTTATATTTCTTGTAATCCATCTACGCTTGCAAGAGATTTAAATCTTCTGAAAGATAAATATTACTTAAAAGAATTAACACCTGTTGATATGTTCCCAAATACATATCATGTTGAATGTGTGTGTTTACTAAATTTACGTTAAATACTTATAAAGATGTTGTAAAGTTATATAAAGCAGAAACGAGAATTATAAATCAAACAATTAAAAGAAATATTATGAGATTTCCAGAATCATTTTGTTTTCAATTAACTATGGAAGAAATGATTAACTTGAGATCCCAAATTGTGACCTCAAGTTTAGAAAATGAACTTGTGCATGGTGGTTCAAGATATTTACCATATGTATTAACTGGGCAAAAAATAGGGTAATTGATTAACAATACCTCATCTAAAAATAGAATAATCATTGAAAGAGAAAAGAAAAATGAAAAAAAGAAAACTATGAAAATATTACTAATAATTTTGGCAGTTGTCGCTGTATTTGTTTTGTTTGCTTATCTATTTATAAAATTATATAAACCGTTCGGTGCCTCTCCAACAAAAAAAGATTGGAAAGATTATGAAAAAGAAGCAAAAAATTCAAGAATGGGAAATTTAGCAACACTGGAAATTTTACTTTGATGAGCAATTGGGATGATCCTGTCAATAGATTTACAAGATATGCAAAAGAAAATGATATTGAATATGTAACACCAATACTTGGTGAAACATTTAACATTAAAGATTACAAAAACTATCAAAATGAGTGGTGGAAGAATATCAATTAAAATTATGAGGAGTAAAAATACATGTATACAATTATTGATTATTTAAATTATTATAAAGATATAAAAATAGAAGATGTTCATATAAATGCTATGGATAATCTTTTATGTGCAACTTTAGCATACCTTCCAGTTGAATCTTTTGAAGGCAAGAAAAATTTGCAAGAGTTTATAAAATACTCTAAAGAATTTGAAAATAAAAAAGATTATGGAACTATGGGACATAAAGCATATATCATGCTTGATATAATTAAAAAATCAAAAAGATATGAAGACTTAGTAATATCAAATTTTGTTAATTATGAAGACAAAGAAACACAATTTGGCGCAGTAAAATTCATATTTGATGATAATATCATCATAGCATTCAAAGGAACTGATGGTGGAGCAGTGAGCTGGTATGAAAACTTAAGATTAGGCTACAAATATCCAACTAACACCCAAATAATGTCTTTAAAATACTTAGAAGAAAACATTAGTTTACTAGATAAAAACGTCTATGTTACAGGTCATAGTAAAGGTGGAAATTCTGCTTTAACAAGTGTTATGGAGGCACCAAACTACATTTTCTACAAAATTGAAAAAGTATATAATTTCGATGGTCCGGGTGTATTGATTAAAGAGTTTAACTCTTCTAAATTTAAAAGATTGTCCTCAAAATTAGTTAATATAGTGCCAACAGGATCAGTAGTGGGAGTTCTTTTAAATAATACAGAGTATCAAGTAGTGCAAAGCAATGATTATGCAATAAATGAGCATTTTCCAACATCATGGAAAATATTTGGAGAAGTTTTCATACCCGGAGAGTTATCTAGTGTAAGCAAAAAAATACATGAAAGTACCACAGTTAACCTTGAAAACTTATCACAAGAAAAAGTTGAGGGAACAATAGAGACAATTATTGAAAATATTGAGAAAAGTTATGATTCTTCAAGGAGAGTAACATTTAACGATATGAAAGTTTTACTTAAAAATATGAAAAACTTAGATCCAGAAGTTACTCATTACTTAAATACAATGGTATCTGAGATGGTTAAAGATAAAAATAATAAATAAATAAAAATGATAAGTTGTGTAATAACACAACTTTTTTTCATTGACAAAAAAAGTAACATATAATACTATTGTATTAGTTAAGTAATACAACAGAGGTGGAAAATGGGATATGAGTTTGATAATGAGAGACCTATATATGTACAGCTTGTTGAATCATTAAAACAAGATATAGTCTCCGGAAAAATTAAAACAGGAGAGAAACTTCCTTCTGTAAGAGATCTTGCAAAAGAAGCAAAAGTTAATCCTAATACAATGCAAAAAGCACTTATAGAACTTGAAAAAGAAGGGTTAATATTTACTGAGAGAACAAACGGAAAATATGTTACAGAAAACAAGAAAGACATCGAAAAAACAAAAAATGAGTTTGCAAGAAAGTTAACAGAAAAATATATTAAAGATATGCAAGATATAGGTATAGATAAAGAAAATATTATAAGTTATTTGAAAGGAGAAGAATAATATGAGTCTTGTAGAGTTTAAACATCTTTATAAAGAGTTTGATGGTAAAAACATTTTAAAAGACATAAATCTAAAAATAGAAAAAGGCGTAATAGTAGGGCTTCTTGGAAAAAATGGTGTAGGAAAAACAACAATAATTAAACTTATGAATGATTTATTAACACCAACCAAAGGAGAAATACTAATAAATGGTTTAAAGCCGGGAGTAGAAAGTAAAAAAATAATATCTTATTTGCCAGAGAGAACGTATTTAGATAAAGATATGAAAGTAAGTGAAATACTGAAGTACTTTGCTACATTCTATGAAGATTTTGATGCAGAAAAAGCTACTAAATTACTTGCAGATCTAGGAATAAAAACTGATGAAAAACTTATTAAAATGTCAAAAGGAATGCAAGAAAAAGTGCAACTTATCCTAGTTATGTCAAGAAATGCTGACTTATACATTTTAGATGAGCCACTAGGAGGAGTAGATCCTGCAACAAGAGAATATATTTTAGATACTATACTCTCTAACTTTAAAGAAGGAGCTACAGTAATAATATCTACACACTTAATTGCAGATATAGAAAGGATTTTAGACAAAGTTATTTTTGTAGATAAAGGAAAAATAATTTTGGAAGGAAATGCTGATGAACTTCGCGAAAAAGAAAATGCGAGCATTGATGAAATTTTTAGGAGGTCTTTTAAATGTTAAGCAAATTATTAAAATATGATTTAAAATGGTTATATAAAACAATTAGTATTTTTTATCTTTTATCGCTTGTTTTCTCACTAATAGTAAGAGGCCTATCTTTACTAGATAAGACTTTTATAGTCAATTCACTTACATTTATGTTTAAAATATCAGCAGTCGGCATGATTGTTGCTACTGTAATTATCACTGTTGCAAGACTATGGACTCGTTTCATAAAAAATGTCTACAAAGACGAATCGTATTTAACACATACTCTACCTGTAACTAAAAAAGATATATACTTAGCAAAAGTATTATCAGCAGTAATTACATCAACTACTACTGTACTGGTAACACTTATTTGTTTACTTATTTGTTATCATTCAAAAGAATCATGTGACTTTATAAAACAGTCACTTGGTTTGATAGAAAATACACTTGATTTTGATTTTGTAAAAATGTTAGTTATTATGTCTTTTGTACTTATATTAGAGTTAATAATTGTTACACTTAACGGTTACACAGGAATAATACTTGGCTTTAAATCAAACAGAGATAAGATGATAAAAACTTTAATATGTGGTTTTGTATCATATTTAGTAACAATGGTAATAACACTTCTAATTGTATATATTTCTAGTCTTATAAACGGTAATGTAATGACGCTTATAAAAGATAATATAGGAAACGTAGGAACCATTAAAACGCTTTTAAGTATAATTGCAATAATGTATACATGCTTCATATTTATTTTTTATTTCTTTGGTAAAAATAAACTTGAAGAAGGAGTCAATATAGATTAAATAATAGAAAAATGTTAATGAAAATAAAGGAAGATTTAAGAGGTAGTGATAGTGTGTTAGTTGTTATCTTTTCGTTTAAAATCTTTGTATAATATGTTATGATCTAGATATAAATTGTAAGAGTGATTTAGAAAGGATTAAAAATAAATGAATAAAAAAATAATAATATATTATTCTTATACAGGACATACAAGAATAATTGCAAACATGATAAGGGAAAAAATAAATTGTGATATTTTAGAATTAAAAATGAAAGTACCATATTCAAATGATTATCAAACTGTAGTGGATGAACAACAAAATAATGAGCATGCAAAAGATACACCAGAGATAGAACAATTGAATGTAGATTTGAATAACTACGATGAAATAATATTAGGAACACCTGTTTGGTGGTATACAATAGCACCACCAGTTAGAACGTTTTTAATGAAAAATGATTTGAAAGGAAAGGTTATAAAACCATATGCAACAAACGCTGGATGGCTTGGAAGAACTTTTAAAGAAATTGAATCTCTTTGCAAAGAATCAACTGTAAAAGATGAAATGAATATACTTTTCGATGAAGATTACAGTACAAATCTTATCAAAACAGAGCAAAAGGAAATAGAAAACTGGATAAATCGTTTATAAAATAAAGAAGGTGAAAAAATGACAATTATAGGAAATATACTCTGGTTTATATTTGGAGGATTTATAAGTGGTTTATCTTGGTTTGTGGCAGGTTTATTATGCTGCATAAGTATTATAGGAATTCCGCTTGGATTACAATGCTTTAAGTTTTCAAGCTTATCATTTTTTCCTTTTGGAAGAAATGTAATTTATGGTGGAGGTGTCCCTTCTTTATTTGCAAATATTCTTTGGCTTATCTTTTGTGGAATACCAATGGCCATAGAAAATACTATCTTTGGAATGTTATGGTGTATAACCATCATAGGAATTCCTTTCGGATTGCAATTTTTTAAAATTGCCAAATTATCTTTGCTCCCTTTCGGTTCGAAAGTGGTTTAATTTGAGATTTATTATAATGTTTTATGTTATAATCAAATTATAGAGTACAGAAGTACTTTATAGTTAGGAGGGTATTATAATGTTTAATGAAAAAGTTGCAATAATAACAGGAGGAGCAAGTGGAATTGGACTAGCTACAGCAGAAAAACTTTTGAAAAATGGTGCTAAAGTTGTAATTGCAGACTGTAGTGATTCTGTTTCTATGACCGCTTTAAATCTTGGAGAAAATTGTCTTGGCATCAAATGTGATGTTTCAAGTGAAGAAGATGTTAAAAACTGTGTTAACAAAACTATAGAAAAGTTTGGCCGTATTGACTATTTAGTAGCAAATGCAGGAATCGGTGGTGGACCAAATAAAGCTCATGAAGTAAGTTTCAATGAATGGAATAAAGTAGTAGCAGTTAATCAAACAGGAATATTCTTAATGAATAAATATGTAATTGCAGAAATGCTTAAAACAGGTGGTGGAAATATTGTCAATACATCATCAATGTATGGCCTAGTAGGTACACCAATGAGTTTTGCTTATTCCGCTACTAAAGGTGCTATAATTCAAATGACAAGATCGCTTGCTTTAACATATGCTCGTGATAACATAAGAGTAAATGCAATAGCGCCAGGCTATGTAGATACACCAATTCTTGCTATGGTTCCAAAAGAAATGAAAGATACTATGGCAAATCAACTTCCAATCGGACGTCTTGGTAAAGATGAAGAAATAGCTAATCTAATATGTTATTTACTAGGAGATACTTCAAGCTTTATAACAGGAGCTGTTGTACCAATAGATGGAGGATATACAGCACAGTAATTAAATAAGTAGAGAAATCTACTTGTTTTTTGTAACAAATAAAAAAGGAAGTGATAAGATGGGAAAATACATAGTCCTTTTAAGAGGAGTAAATATAAGTGGTAAAAACAAAATATCAATGCAAGAGTTAAAAGAAAAACTTTCTAAAAATGGTTATGAAAATGTTCTTACCTATTTAAATAGTGGCAATGTTATTTTAGAGAGTGAAGAAACTAAAAAAATAAAAATTTCAAATAATGTAGGAAAAATAATAAAAAAAGAGTTTAATTTAGATATTCCCATATTTACTATTAAGGTAAGTGATTTAAAAGAACTTTTAGAAAACAGTCCAACATGGTGGAATACTTCTGACAAAAATATCTATGACAACGTAATTTTTGTAATGCCTCCTTTAACATATGAAGAAGTATATAAAGCTTTAGGAGAACCAGATAGTAATCTTGAAAAAGTAAAAGAATATAAAAACAATATATTCTGGTCATATGATCTTAAAAATTATAGAAAGTCTATCTGGTGGGTTAAAACAGCAACAACTAGTATCAAGGATTCAATTACAATAAGGACTGCAAACACAATGACAAAACTATTAAATATTTCTCTAGATAATAATTAAAAACTTAAAAAACTAGATTTGCTCTAGTTTTTTTAATACCTTAAATTTGTAGCATATATTACCACAAAATTATCAATTTTTAAAGTTACATTTTTTATCAAAATGGTGTATTAAGTATCAGGAGGCTTTATGAAAAGTATAATAAAAATTGATGATATGTTAAATTTGAAGAAAAGTGTTGAAGAAAAAGAAATCTTAGAACTTAATGAAATAACAAAAGATAAAGGTTTATATTTAAGTGAAAAAGATGTAGAAGATTTAATAGTTAACAAAGCAATAATACTTAAGGAAAATCAAAAATAGTAAAGAAAAGAGCATTGTCAATATTATTGCTGAGAAAAACTTATCGATTTACGATTTGGCAATGTTTATTGAAGATGCAAATTTAAATAATCAAGAGTTATTTTTCCTCTTTTCAAAACTTAGAACTTTCGATATAATGGCATTAAAGAAGTATTATATAAGTACATTTAAAGAAAATCCTGTTTTAGATGCTTTAAACAGGTATGTAATGACCAAAAATAATACTGAAAAAAACATAATAAATTATATTTATAATTTATTAAAAATTGTAGAAAAAATGTAAAGGAGAGTAATAATTATGTATATCGAGTTTGGAATAATTACAAGTATAATATTAACATTTGTAAGTTTAGCATTTATCTACTTCATTATTAAAGTAGCAGTTAAAAATGCTATAAAAGAGGCATATGAAGAAATAACTGGCAAAGAAACTTACGAGAATAAACAAGAAAAGAAGGTAGCAAAAGAAATAAAAGATGGTTTCAAAGAAGTAAAAGAAGAACTTAAAAGAAAATCAAAAGATAAATAAGATTATCAACATGGTAATCTTTTTTCAAGTCAAAAAAAGACTTATGAAAATAAGTCTAAAAAACTAATTAAAAATTTTAAATTTTGATTATTACAACGCCGATTATAATGAGTATTGATGCAATAAGTTTTTGGGCAAATTTACTTTTGTTTTTACAGACAAAATACTCATATATAGTATTTAATATAGATGTAAGAGTAAGAAGAGGAGCTATTAAAGTAACATCACCAACTTGGTATGCTCTAACAGAAGATATAAGCATTAAACACCAAGTAAAAGCGAAAAGTAAAAAACTACTTTTATCGTAGAGAGCGAATTCTTTCTTTAAACTTTTAATGCTATGTCTTCCAAAAAGAGTAATTAAACATGCTAGGGTTAAAATAGTAAATATTGTGTGTAAATGGCGAGATTAAAATTATCAGATATATTAACATTTATAAGCATAGCAACAGCAAAAAGAAAGTTTGAGATGAAAGACATAATAAAATATTTATTAAATTTTAACTTTCCATCATCAAAGGCTAAAAGTATATTAGCAAAAATAATAATTATTGAACCAATTACTTTTCTAGCTACAACTTCTTCTTTCAAGAAAATAAATCCAAGAATGATAAGAAATACAGTTGAAAGCTGTTTTAACATGCTAAACACTGATGGATCCAGTCCATATCTTGCTTCAATATTGAGTCTATCTGTAATTGCGTATATAATAACTACTGTAAAAAGAGTTAAATATATATTTATATCACTTGGGAATGTTATTTTGAAAAAAGGAATGAATAGAAGTGAAAACAGTGCCGTAAAAACTTCAAGTAAAATAGTGAGTGCTCCAGCATCTTTCATGTTTCTATTTGCTTTCTTAAAGCTTTGAGCAAATACAACTGCAGATATCAAATAAATGATTACCCAAGTTTTCCAAGAATTAAAAATATTCATACATACCCCCAATAATAATACTAGCCAATTATAACACTAATGTTTTTGATTTTTGGCCTTTTAAACAATACTTTACAAAACTTAACAAGGAGGGTTTATGGAATTTATAGAGGCAAAAACAATTTTAACCAAGGTAAAAGGTAGTGAATCTTGGTATGGAATTGACTATAATATGAATTTATATAAAGGATGTTCACACGGCTGTATTTACTGTGATAGTAGAAGTAATTGCTACCAAATAAAAAACTTTAACATTGTAAGAGGTAAATTAAATGCCATTTCTACATTAGAAAGGGAACTTTCTAGAAAAGAAAAAGGTGTAATAGGAATGGGTTCAATGTCTGATCCATATAATCCACAAGAAAAGAAATATGAAATGACAAGAGATGCACTTAAACTTATCCAAAAATACAATTACGGTGTTTCAATTGATACTAAAAGTGATTTGGTGTTAAGAGATATCGACTGTTTAAAGGAAATTAGCAAAAAAAATAATGTTATAGTGAAATTTACAATTACTACAGCAAGTGATGAATTATCTAAAAAAATAGAACCACATGTTTGCCCATCTTCAAAAAGATTTGCAGCGATTAAAAAATTAAGTGATAATGGTATTTTTGTAGGTATTATGATAAATCCAGTTTTGCCATTTATAACAGATAGTGCTGAAAATATAAGATCTTTAGTTAGACTAGCACATGAAAATGGTGCCAAATTTATACATACATATATGTCTATGACATTAAGAGATAATCAAAGAGAATATTATTATTCCAAGATAAGTCCAGAAATTAAAAAACGATATATAGAAACATATAAAGAAAGTTATTTATGCTACCCATTAAATGCAAAAATGCTTTATAGAATATTCATGGAAGAATGTGAAAAATATGGGATTTTATACAAAATGGATGATATTATCAAAGCTTATAAAAAAGAAGTTTTAGACAATACACAGTTATCGCTATTTTAAAGAGGTTATTATGATATTAAATGTAAGTGGTAGAACAGATGTTGTAGCATTCTACAGCAAGTGGTTCTTAAATAGATGCAAAGAAGGCTTTGTAGATGTTAGAAATCCCTTTAACGAAAAATTAGTAAGTAGAATATTCTTTGATGATGTAGATTTAATTGTCTTTTGTACTAAAAATCCTATTCCAATATTAAATTATTTAAAAGAAATTAAAAAGCCTATAGTCTTCCATGTAACTTTAACTCCATATGAAAAAGATATAGAGCCAAACGTTCCATTTAAAGGAATGATAATAAATGCTATAAAAAAGTTATCGGAAATAGTAGGGATAGATAACTTATATATAAGGTATGATCCAGTATTTATAAATAAAAAATATAACATAGACTATCACATAAAAACATTTGATGATCTATGTAAAAGACTTGATGGGTATGTTAGAAATATAATAATTTCCTTTATTGATTATTACAAAAATGTAGAAAGAAATATGAAAGTTTTGGATTATAGAGAGCTAACCTATGAAGAGTATGAAAAAATTGGAATAAACTTTGCAAAAAGTGCTAAAGAACATAACATGACTGTTCAAACTTGTGCAGAAAAGTATAATCTAGTAGAGTATGGATTCAAAAAAAGCGATTGTATAACAGAAGAAATGGAAAAGAAAGTAACTGGTAAAACTAACAAGAAAAAATGGAAAGCAAGGAAAAATAAAAACTGTAATTGTGTAGAAATGGTAGATATTGGAATATATAATGCATGTAAGCATTTTTGTAAATATTGTTATGCTAATTATGATGAGAAAAAAGTAGAAAATAATTGTTTAAGACACAATCCAGATTCGTCACTTTTAATAGGTAGCATAACAGAAAGTGACACTATAAAGATACGTAAGGAATAATTGTTACAAAACAGTAATACAAAAAAACAAAATTAAGATGCTATAATTAAGAAAAAGTATGGGATAATATTATACCCATAATGATTATCGAAGACGATGAAGAAATTAGAAATGAATTAAATGAGTTAGTAAGAAAAGGCTACCTAATGAAAGGAGGAAGATGGTACGATTGTAGAATTCATGAAGTAACTCAAGTAAAATATGAAATGATAGAACATTTTAGTAAGCAATATAATATAAAATCTTTATGCTTAGTATTAGAGGTATCTAAATCAGGATATTATAAATGGATTAAAAATAAAGATGTATTAAATCAATATGAATTTAATAGAAAAGATTTTGGTGAATTAATAAAAGACATTCATAAAAGAAAACAAAGTTATGAATATCATAGAATTAGGAAAATAATATTAGATGAAATAGGATGGGTTGTATTGACTAATTTGGTACACAAAGTATGTAAAATATTAAAAATCAAATCCAAGTCTAAACATTATAAATATAAAAAGCCTGGTGAAGAATCTGTTAAATATAAAAACATAATTGGATATAATTGTAATACATCTAGACCATTTGAAAAGATAGTTTCAGATACAACCTCATTCTATTTTAGAAAGAAAAAATATGATTGGACATTTTATTTAGATGTGTTTAACAATGAAATTGTCGGATCAGATGTAAGATAAACAATGTATGGAAAAGATATATTAAATCATAAAAAAGCTGTAGAAAACATGCTAAATAATAAAATAAAAAGAGGATATAAAGACCAAGATACAATAGTTTACACAAATCAAGGTATTATATATTTCTCAGTGTTATTTAACAATATGTTCAATTCCCATAACATAACTAGATCTATGTCTAGAGCTGGTACACCAACAGATAATCCGGTTATTGAATCCAAAAATGGATGGATTAAGAAAGAAATGTATGTTGATTTTGACATAAACAATTATAACACAGTTCAAGAATTTATTAATGATGTTATTTGGGATAATTATAGACCCAGTTATACTTTAAATTATAAAAACCCAATTGAATATAGAGCTCAACTGATACTTTTCAGTGTCTACTTTTTGTTGACAACTTCATCATTAATGGTTTACTTTTTAAATACTTAAAATTTAATTTTTGTAAAATATAACAATTTTCTACCGATTTCGGAAAAAGTATGATATAATTAAAATGTTAGAAGGAGAAAGAAATGAAAAAACAAAATATTTTTATAATAGGTTTGATATTATTAGCAGTTATCTCATTTATAATATTCATACTAGTATCAGGTAGTGGCAACAAAGGTAGTGTTGAGACACCAAAAGACATTAATGACATTATTAATACTATAAATAAAAATAACAAAGATGTTTTACCCGAACTTGAAACTATGAAAATAGATGTAAAGAATATTGAGGAAGTTACCAGTTATACTGGTTTAAAAACAAATGATGGTATTGAATCAATTGTTGTATCAGTACCATTGATAACAGCACAAGCTTATTCAGTGGCTGTTGTTAAGGTTAAAGATAATGCTGATGTAGAAAAAATTAAACAAGAAATGCTAGATAATATTGATATGAGACGTTGGATTTGTGTTTCTGCAGAACAATTATATATTACTAATAGTGGTAATGTAATATTCTCTGTAATGGCTGATAAAGATATTGCTAAGGCAGTATATAATGATTTTAAGAAATATGTAAATAATAATATTGGAAAAGAATTAGAAAAATCAAATAACGAGGAAAATATAGAACTTCCACCAGAAATGCCAGCAGAAGAATAATGAAGCACCTTTTAAGGTGCCTTTTTAAAAGGAGGATAAAATGTTATTTACTAGTATTAGTTTTTTATATTATTTTTTACCAGCGTTAATAATTATATATTTTATAACACCTAAAAAATATAAAAATACTATTTTATTAATTGCATCTTTATTATTTTATTTCTATGGAGAACCTAAATATGTTTTTTTAATGATCGCAGAAATTATTATTGCTTATATAGGTGCTATTTTAATTGATAAATATAAAAATCAAAGTAAAAATATATTAATAACAACTTTATTTATACATGTATTTTTATTAATAATATTTAAATATACTGATTTTATTATACAAACAATTAATGATATATCTAATGCTAATATTAAATTATTAAATATTGCATTACCAATAGGAATATCATTTTATACATTTCAAATTATAAGTTATGTTATTGATGTATATAATGGAAAAGTTAGAGTTCAAAAAAACATTATAAATTTAGCCACTTATGTATCTTTATTTCCACAGTTAGTCGCAGGACCTATTGTTAGATATCAGACAGTAGAAAAAGAATTAGATGATAGAGTACATAGTTTTAATAATTTTGCATATGGTATTAGAAGATTTTCTATTGGACTTGCTAAAAAAGTATTGATAGCAAATGCATTGGGAGAACTTTGTACTAAAGCATTTGCTCTAAATGAAACAACCGTAATATTTTATTGGATATTTGGTATAAGCTATATGCTACAGTTGTATTTTGATTTTTCAGCTTATAGTGATATGGCTATTGGTCTTGGAAGAATATTTGGATTTAATTTCCCTGAAAACTTTAATTACCCATATATATCAAAAAGTATAACTGAGTTTTGGCGCAGATGGCACATCTCTCTCAGTACATGGTTTAAAGATTATGTTTATATTCCACTTGGGGGTAATAGAGATGGTAAATATAAACAAATAAGAAATATTTTAATAGTATGGTTATTAACTGGAATATGGCATGGTGCTAATTGGCCTTTTTTAATATGGGGATTATTGTTTGGAATTATTCTTATAATAGAAAAAATATTCCTTAATAAATTTATGGAAAAATTACCTTCTTTTATAAGAAGAATATATGTATTATTTATTGTTATGATATTATTTATTATATTTAATTCTGACAATATGCAAGTGGCTTTGACTAATATTAAAGGATTATTTGGTATGAATAAAGAAGCTTTTATTAATGATTATACACTTCATTATTTAAAGAGTTATCTACCATTACTAATTATCTCTTTATTTGGGGCTACTCCTTTTATTAAAACATTAATAGATAAATTAAGAAAAAATAAATATGTAAACAACATAATTAATATTTTAGAACCAATTTTAATAGTAATCATATTAGTAGTTGTTACTTCTTATTTGATAGATAACTCATATAATCCGTTTTTATATTTTAGATTTTAAGGAGGTTATACATGAACGATAAACTTAAAGATATAGTTGTAACTTTAGCATTTCTTTTTACTATAATTTCATTATTTTTGATTAATGTTATAAAAAAAGATACTGATATTTCTATAGCAGAAAGAAGAAAGCTTGCTACTATGCCAGAATTAACTACTAAAAGCTTATTTGATGGTACTTATTTTAAGAGTTTTGATTCATATGTTACGGATCAATTTATCAAAAGAGATACTTTTAGAAAAATTAAAATAGATATAGAATTATCTACTAAAGGAGAATATAACAATTTGTATATGTATGATGATTATATTGTTGAAGAAATTTTTCCTTTAAATACTAATTCTATTAATAATTTAACAAATAAGATTAATTATATAAAAAATATATATTTGAATAATAATAGTAATATATATTATACTATTATTCCTGATAAAAATTACTTTGTTAATAAGGGTAATTTAAAACTTGATTATAATAAATTACAAGATATGATGAAAAATAATTTAACAAATCTTAATTATATAAATATATTTGATAAATTAACTCTTGATAATTATTATAAGACTGATACTCATTGGAAACAAGAAGATTTATTTAATGTTGCAAAAACTATTGCTAATCAAATGAATTTTGATATAACAAATAACAATGTTATAAATACTGTTACTACTTTTAAGGGTAGTTATGCTGGTAGACTATCAGTAACTAAAGATATTGATACTATAAAAACTATATCTAATCCATCTACCCTTAATAGTAGTGTGTATAATTATGAAACTAAAAAATATACAAAAATATATGATTATGACAAACTAAAATCATTAGATAAATATGATATATATTTATCAGGAGCATCTTCTATTATAGATATTGTTAATCCTATTTCAAATAGTGATAAAGAATTAATTGTTTTTCGTGATTCTTATGGAAGTAGTTTAATTCCTTTATTACTAGAGGGTTATAAGAAGATTACTGTTATTGATATTAGATATGTTTCTTCAAGAATTTTGAGTAATTATATAAAATTTAATAATCAAGATGTTCTTTTTATGTATAGTATATTAACTATAAATAATAGTTTTTCTATGAGATAAGGAATCTATTTAATTAGATTTCTTTTTTCTTTTGTTAACTATAATTACAAATGTAAGATTAAGGTAGAAATGCAAACTTCTGGGGCTTTTTTACCAATAACAATATGACCACAGTGGCGACATATCCAAATAGTATCACTTTCACTAGAGAATACTAAATAATTGTTGATGTTTTCAATTGATTTTTTTTGTATCTTTCTTCATGTTGTTTTTTGCATGATGTAGTTTCTTCAAAAATTGCAGTGATTTGTTTAAAACCATACTTTCTGGCTTTAGAAACATAATAAGTATATTTATTTCTTGCTGGTGATTCACCAGCAAACACTTCCATTAAATTTTTCTACTGAAAACAGAAAAAGATAAGATAAAATAGTACTAAGAAGGTAGAATGGCTATATTGGATAGCTGCAATAGAGAGATTTGAGACAAATCTCCTTTATCATTGTAGTTTATACTATTTTTTTATCATTTTGTAATTTAGATTTGACTTTAGTAATATATAATTAAGAATAAAGAAAAAATTATATAGATTTTAAAAGTTGAAAAGATTTTATAAAGGAAAAACTCTAGTAGTGATAGTAATGGGGTAGACTTATCTTCAGTAAAAACAATAATAGAATATGATAATGGAAGAGTTATCGTGAATTCTTTAAAAGAAGAAAAAACTACTTTTAGTATTAAGTATTTTAAATAGCTTAATTACTTAAGAGTTTCTCCTTCTTTTTTTTAAAACAAAACGAGGCATTGCTGCCTCATTTTCAGAAAGGAGTGTGTAAATTAAACGAAAACACAAAGTGGGTTGTAGAGGAAAATAGATTGGGGTTTAGTTGATATATCCATCTTTATAACTTAATTGCCGTATTTCCTCTACAATTAAATTATATCACAATGTTTACTGAAATCGGTAGAAAATATTTAAAAAATAAAAAAAATATGTAAAAAGAAAACAACCATTTTGGTTGCGATATAAATAATTATTTTGTAAAATTCATTTGATTAAATATATCTGTATCATAAAACTCTGCTATAGTTATTCCAAAAACCTTACACATTTTATATATGTTTCTGGAACTAGGATTTTCTACTTTGTCATTTAGTAACGCAAAAAGTGTTGCTACCGGTACAGTGGAAAGTTCTGATAACTTATTTGGAGTAATATGGTTTTTTTCACATAGTTCAAGTATTCTATTGATTATTGCCTGCGTAAAAGACATATTATGGCCTCCTTTGCCTGTATATAATTATATCAAAAAAATTATAAAAAAATTTCTTGATTTCAATAAACTTTTTTTTAAAATGAGAAAAATATTTAAAATAAAGATATAAAGTTTACTGAAATCGGTAGAAACGTGATATAATGGAGTTGAGATAGAATGAGTTTATAACATGTCGTGAAAGATAGGAGTAGATATGTTAAATAATAAAGATCAAACATTAGTGGAGTACGTATCAATAATAGCTATAATTTCGACGGTTATAATTGGGATGCTCTTCTTTTGAAAGAATGAGTTCGTTGAACAGATTACTGGATTATCATGTGGATTATCCGGGCAAGAATACCATGATGGAGTTAGAAGAGGAAAGTGTTATTGTGAAGAAAATCTTGGTTTAATGAAAAATAAGCAAGATTTAATAATTAATAATTTTAAAACCAAATATGGTTGGAAGGAGGTTTGAATGAAAACAAAGAATAAAGAAAGGACGCTTGCTATTGTAAAGCCAGATGGAATGGTGTATTTAGATGAAATCATAGAGGCCATTTACAACGAAGGATTTACTATTAAAGATTTTTATCTGAAGTATTTGGATAAAGAAATCTTAAAAGAACATTATGCCCATTTGATAGATAAACCATTTTTCCCAGAGCTTGTTGACTATATGACTTCTGATAAAGTAGCAATTTTACTTTTAGAAGGAGATAACATAGTTGAAAGATTTAGAAAGTTGGTAGGGCCAACTGATAGTAAGATTGCAGGGTCTGAAACATTAAGGGGAAAATATGGCACTGACAAAAGCATTAATGCAATTCACGGATCTAGCAGTAAAGAAGAAGCTGTAATAGAAATTGAAAGATTCTTTAAGGATAGGAGGAACTAATGAGAAATGTAGATGTAACATCAAAGATAACACACGGAATGTATGTTTTAACGACAAAAGGTGGGGGCTGTATAGTTGATGCTGTTGCTCAAGTAGGAAAAGGAGAAAAACCTACTATCATAGTGTCAGTAAATAAAAAAAATTTTACTAATCAATTAATTAAGTCAAATCAAAAATTTGCCTTGTCAATTATTGGAAAAAAAGTTAATCCAAAAATTATAGAAACATTTGGATTTAAATCTAGTAGAGAAATTGACAAATTTAAAGAAACAGAATATAGAGAAGTTGACGGAATAAACATTATTAGTAATACTTTAGGTTATTTAATATGTAATGTGGAGGGCTTTGTTGAAAATGAAACTCATACTGTATTCTTTGGTCAAATGTTTGAAGGCGATATAACTAGTGATGATGAAGTTATGACATATCATTATTATCAAGAACATAAGGAAGAATTAATTAAAATAACAACTAAAAATAATAAAACTGCTTGGGTATGCACTTTGTGTGGATATATATATGATGGAGAGAATCTTCCAGAAAACTTTGTGTGTCCTAAATGTAAACAAGGACCAGAAAACTTTATAAGGAAATAATGGTGAACTATATGAAGAATATTTATATAATAACAGGAGCTAATGGCTTTCTTGGAAACAATATTGTAAGATTACTTGAAAAAGATAATAAGAACGAAATAAGAGCATTAATTTTACCTAATGATAAAACAGATGCTCTAAAAGGGCTTAAATACGAAAAATTCTATGGTGATGTAACGAAGCCAGAAACATTAGAAGATATATTTAATATAGATCAAAAGATTAAAGAAAAAGCGAATATTTATGTTATTCATTGTGCTTCAATAGTATACCTTGATAGCAAATATAATGAAAGAGTATATCAAGTTAATGTACAAGGAACTAAAAACATCATTCAAAAAACCAAAGAAATAAAAGCTAAACTAATTTATGTTAGTAGTGTACATGCAATAGAAGAAAAACCAAATCATGAGGTAATGGATGAAAATGCAAGTTTTGATCCAGATAAAATTGTTGGTTTATATGCAAAGACTAAAGCTGAAACGACAAAGTATGTGTTTAATGAAGCTAGAAACAATAATTTAAATGCTTGTGTTGTCTTTCCATCAGGACTTCTAGGGGTAAATGATTTTACCAATACAAATATGACAGTTTTAATAAAAAATATCTTAAATGAAAAAGTTTCTTCGGTAACAGAAGGTGGATATGACTTTGTCGATGTAAGAGATGTCGCTAAAGGTATTATTAATGCTTGTACTAAAGGTAAAAAAGGAGAAGGATATATTTTATCAGGCGAATATGTAACCATTAAAAAAATAGCTGATTTGATATGCGAGTATGGTGCTATAAGACCAATAACAAAAGTTGTTTCAATAAATATGGTTAAAAATATTGCTCCTTTATTTGAACTATATTATAGACTTAGAAAAAAAACACCATTATTTACTAAATATTCATTGTATACATTAAAGGCCAATGCTAACTTTACAAATGCTAAAGCGAAAAAGTATTTAGATTATCAAACAAGAAATATTAAAGATACAATTAAAGATTTAGTTAATGAAATAAAAAGTAATAATGATTTATAAAATAAGGATATTTCTGTAATTGGATATACAATAATAAATAAAGGATCAAATAAAAAAATAGAGAAGGAAATGAAAATAATGAAAATGTTTTTTTAAGATAATATTAAATCATATTTATTAGTATTTTTATTAAGTGAACTTGCGGGACTTTCCATAGTAATATGCTTAATGCTTCCTAATAATAACTTGTGGGCTTTTTCTTAAGGGAGTTCAAATACTTGACTATCTAAGTTTTGTCAACACTAAATTTATATTAATATTATACCACGACTAAAAACACGAAAATATGCGTTTTTTTAATTTTTTTCGTGTAATGTAATTATATATATGTTAAAATTAATTTGTTAATTTATTTTGAATGTTGTATTATTTTTGCACATTGTATATAACATTCTTAATATTTTTGTAGAGCAAGCAGTTAGGTTTTCATAATAATGTTTACCTTCTGCTTTTTTTGTTAAATAATAATCATATACGGGGTGTCCAGGACATTGATGCCCTAACTTAACTACTATTTGACTAATATTAAATAATATCCATCTTGCATATTTATTTCCACGTTTAGAAATAGTTCCATGCACGTTTATACTTTTCCCAGATTGAATTATTGTTGGATCTAAACCACAGAAAGCAATTAATTGTCTATGATTATCAAATCTTGTTATATCACCTAATTCACCTAATAATTCGGTTGTTAATACTTCTCCTATCCCGTAAAAAGAATTAATTATATCGAAGTAAGGTGACTCTTTTGCAGTTTTTATCATCTTTTCTTTTAATTCATTTATTGTCTTAATATTCTCTTGTAAAATAGCAGCCATATCAGATAAGTTCTTTACATCCGAATGATCTTTATCGACACTTGGATATGAATTAACTGCTATATCTTTGATTTTGTTTGCTAACCTCTTATAATAATAATCATGTCTAGAATTAGTTTTATACAAATTATTGTATAATGCATCTATTCTTTTTTCTTTTACTATATAAGCATGAGGAAAGGTTTTAATAAAGTTTAATGCTGTTTCTTCATATATTCTGCTGCCTTTAAATATTTCTTCAAATTCTGGAAAACATATATTTATAAGTCTTTTATATCTATTTTTACAACTCACATTTAATTGAGTTAGATAAAAATATTGTCTTGTCATTGCTTTCAAATTAGCATATAAATCTTTTTTAGACAAATCATGATATTCTACTTCATTTACGAAAAATAATTTAGCTAATCTCATACAATCTTTTGTATCAGTTTTTGTTTTCCTTAATGTATCATAATTATTTTTGGTCGTTAAACTATTAATTACTAATGTATTAAAATTATTTTCTTTAAAATATCTTTCTACTGGCAAATGATATATTCCTGTTGATTCCATGAAAATAGTTAAATCTTCTAAATTAAAACTTTCAATTTTATCTTTTAATTCATTAAAATCACGAAAATTATGTTTTATCTCTTTAGGTTCAATCAATACTTCTCCATATTCAGTAGATAACATTATCATACTTTTTCCTTTAGCTACATCAACACTTAATACTGATTTCATTATTTACTCCTTTCTGAATTTAAGTCTCTTGTTTCCACCATTATTTCATCAAGCTTGTTATATAGATTCTACGACCTCACTATCTTAAACTAAATTAATAATAGAAATAAAAGCTGAACTGTCAATTTGTTAGATTCTATGACCTCTGTAATTTGCCGTTCTCACTTAAACTCTTGGTAAATAATTTAACATAAAAAAATAAGATATAAATATTAAATTATTTACATCTTAAAGTATACTTGTAACATATAGAATGGGTATGTAATTTTGAGTATATTTCAAGAGTATGAAGAAATTAAGAAAATGGTAGGAAAAGAAAGAAATAGGTATAGTTGCACATAGAGCACCACAATTAGCACTTGAAGTAATTATTAAAAATATTACCTGGGAAGATACAATAGAAAATGAATGACTGGCGTAAAAATGGAGAGTGGAAACCAGGAAGGTAATATGAAATTGATTAGAAAAGTTCAAATATAAAAGTTACACAAGCAAAAAAATATGTTATTATATTCATATAAGAATTAGAAAGAGGTAGTTTTATGATAGAAGCATTACAAGAGGTTTTTGGTTCAGACTTTTTCTGGGTAATATTTAAAATAGTTTTAATATCAATATTATCAGGTTTTATTGGATTGGAAAGAGAATCGTTGAGTAAACCAGCAGGCATTAGAACTCACATATTAGTTGGTATAAGTGCCGTTCTTGCTACCATTTGCGGAGAATATGTAAATGAATTATCTGGAGGAGACATGGGAAGGATACCGTCACAGCTTCTTCCAAGTATAGGTTTCATTGGTGCGGGTACAATACTAAGAGACGGCTTCAATGTAAAAGGATTAACAACTGCAGCAAGCCTTTTAGCTATTGCATGTATAGGCTTATGTGTAGGTACAGGCATGTATTATGGTGCTATTATTGCGACAGTAGTAGTATATATAACTTTAAAGTTTGTAACGGTTCCTAATAATACAGTTGATATAAGTTTATATATTGAAGCTGAGAATGGTAATGAAACATTTGAAAAAATAGAAAAGCTATTAAGCAAGAATAATATTAACATTAAAACTATTTCAATTGAAAGTTTAAAAAATGGTAAAGAAATGATAAAATTAACTGGAGAAAGTGATGAAAAAATCAATAATAATGCAGTGATTGGTGCAATTATGAAGCTTGATGGTGTAAACAAAATAACAGAAACAGAAAAATAAGACCAAAGGACGAAAAAAATATGGAGAAAGCAAAAGTTTATTTTACAAAAGAGGTAAGTAAGGAAGCTTTAATAAAAGTATATGAAGCTTTAAACAAAGAATTAAAGGGTAAAGTAGCAGTAAAATTACACTCTGGTGAAGATGGAAATCAAAACTATGTAAGACCAGAGTTTGTTAAACCATTAATAGATAAAGTGAATGGTACAGTTGTAGAGTGTAATACAGCTTATAATGGTGCAAGAAATACTACAGAAAAACATAAAAAACTAATGGAAAAGCATGGATGGACAAAGTACTTTGATGTTGACATTATGGATGCTAAGGAAGATTTAAAACTAGATGTAGAAGGTGGAACAGTATTAAAAGAAAATTATGTTGGTAAAAATATAGAGAATTATGATTCAATGTTAGTTTTATCACATTTTAAAGGTCATCCAATGGGAGGATTTGGTGGAGCATTAAAACAACTTTCTATAGGATGTGCTTCTACAAAAGGAAAATGTTACATACATACTGCAGGTAAAAGTTTAGTTCCTGAAAAGCTATGGGATAACTTACCAGAACAAGATAGATTCTTAGAATCAATGGCTGATGCTGCAAAATCTGTAGTAAAATATTTTGATGTTAATATGGCATTTGTTAACATAATGTGCAATTTGTCTGTTGACTGTGACTGCTGTGCAGTAGCTGAAGATCCTTGCATGAAAGATATTGGAACTCTTGCTAGCTTAGATCCAGTAGCACTAGATCAAGCATGTATTGACTTAATATATAATTCATCTGATAAAGGAAGAGATCGTTTTGTAGAAAGAGTAGAGTCAAGACATGGTGTTCACACAATTGAAGCAGCAGAAAAAATTGGTGTTGGAACTAGAGAATATGAACTTATAAATATAGACTAATATAATAAAAAAGAACATTACAGTTGTAGGAAAAATCTTGTGACTGTATGTTCTTTTCTTATGAATAAAAATAAAAAAATATTAAGGTAAATTAAGAAAGGTATTAAAAAACTAGGTATTTCTACCTAGCAAATTACATATATGGTAGCGAGAGAGGGGATCGAACCCACGACCTTTCGGGTATGAACCGAACGCTCTAGCCAGCTGAGCTATCTCGCCATGAACAAATCAACATACCAAATATAACATAAAAAAATACATCTTGCAATACTAAATTTTCATTTTTGAAAAATTACATTTATATTATGTCCAAAACAAGTGAAATAATAACATATTTTATAATACTATTTATTGTTAGCATAAATTTTTTATAGTATAATTAAACAAAGGAGGGGGATATGTGTTTTACTTTTGGCTTACAATAGTAATATTCCTTACTATAGTCGAAATATCCACCGTTAATCTTGTCAGTATTTGGTTCGTTATAAGTGGTATATTTTCTATGTTACTTGCACTAGTAATCGACAGCTTTACTATTCAATTGACTGTGTTTGTTGTGTTGGGAATCATGCTTTTGATATCTACAAAAAGTGTTATAAAAAAGATGCAACCAAAGAAAGAAAAGACAAACTTAGACAGAATAATTGGTACAAATGCCGTTGTTACTCAAACAATAAACAAAAACAGCCCTGGTGAAGTAAAAGTAGAAGGAGTTTTATGGACAGCAACTGCTGATGAGCTGATTGAAAAAGGCAGCATTGTTAAAATATTAGAAATAAATAGCACAAAATTAAGAGTAGAAAAAGAGGAGGAATAAAAATGGAAGTCTTAATAGCTATAATAATAATTCTTATATTAGTAATAATACCTAGTATTAAGATAGTGCCACAGGCAACAAATTATGTAATTGAAAGATTAGGATCTTACTACCAAACATGGGAAAATGGTGTACACTTCAAAATACCGTTTATTGATCGAGTTGCAAACGTTGTAACAAAAAAAGAAATTGTAAAAGATTTTGCACCACAACCGGTTATTACAAAAGATAATGTTACAATGCAAATTGATACAGTTGTATATTTCCAAATAACAAATCCAAAATTATATACTTATGGAGTAGAGAATCCTATTAACGCTATAGAAACTTTAACAGCTACAACACTAAGAAATATAATTGGTGAACTTGAACTTGACCAAACACTAACGTCACGTGATATTATCAATAGTAAAATGAGAGCTATCTTAGATGAAGCAACAGATCCGTGGGGAATCAAAGTTGCACGTGTAGAAGTTAAAAACATTCTACCACCAAGAGATATTCAAGAAGCAATGGAAAAACAAATGCGTGCTGAGCGTGAAAGAAGAGAAAAGATTCTTCAAGCAGAAGGTGAAAAGAAATCAAGCATTCTAATTGCTGAAGGTGAAAAAGCATCAGCTATATTACGTGCAGAAGCAAAGAAAGAATCACAAATAAAAATCGCAGAAGGTGAAGCAGAAGCGCTTATCAAAATGAAACAAGCAGAAGCAGATGGAATAAGGCTTTTAAAAGAAGCTGGAGCAGATAGCTCAGTTTTAACTTTAAAGAGTTACGAAGCTTTAGCAAAAGTTTCAGAAGGTGCATCAACTAAAATAATCATTCCATCTAATATGGAAGGCATTGCATCCTTTGGAACAGTACTAAAAGAAATGTTTAAAGATAAAAAATAATAATAAGTAAAAGAACTTGTACCAACATACAAGTTTTTTTATTTTTTATTTAAAAAAATATAGGAAACTCTTATGCAAGATGATATAATTTTTATAGTAGGAGGATGTTGTTATGAAGAATAAGGGTTTTACTTTAATTGAAATCATAGGGGTAATAGTAATATTAGGAATAATAGCAATAATTGCGATTCCAACATTTACAAGAAATTTAAATGAATTTAGAGATGACTATTATAAAAGTCAAGAATCAA
>ERZ857998.973-NODE-973-length-36613-cov-4.465671_pt1 | contig 36613 bp, 34 predicted proteins | sample MGYA00519954_ERZ857998 | MGnify/ENA primary metagenome ERZ857998 (study PRJEB31778, sample SAMEA3449424) | human gut metagenome | biome: human gut; feature: human-associated habitat; material: faeces | place: United Kingdom | collected 2010/2012 ...
TTGATTCTTGACTTTTATAATAGTCATCTCTAAATTCATTTAAATTTCTTGTAAAAGTTGGAATCGCAATTATTGCTATTATTCCTAATATTACTATTACTCCTATGATTTCAATTAAAGTAAAACCCTTATTCTTCATAACAACAACCTCCTACTATAAAAAGTATATCATAAAATTAGAAAAAAACCATAAACAAAAAAGCAACTAAACTTAACAATGCTAACAAATAACTATTTTTGCCTTTCTTTTTACATATCTCACCTAGCTCTTCTTTTGTCTTACCAGGATTATTTTTTATTACCTTTTGAACATTAAACTTAGATTTTGCAATATATAAATCATTAAATTTAAAAATATAAAATAAATATATGAAAATACAGAAATCAAAAGCAAATACGAAAACTAAAAAATAAAATCCATAACTATTTAAAATATAAGAAAACTTACCAAAAACAAACCTTAAAAATAAAAAACAATTAAAGAAACTAACAACACCAACAAAATACATTTTTTTATAAAAAGCATACACAAAATTAAAAAGTATATATCCTAAAGACATATTATATAAATTAAAGTTTATTCTTTTATCTTTTATGTAATATCCTAAAAGATAAAGCTCAAGCTCATTTATATTTTTCTTAACATCATCTGATGGAAAAAGTGTACCACACTTTGGACAATATTTACTTTCAACCATCAAATTAGCACCACAATTACTGCACTTCATATTATCACCTAATATAAATTATAATATATATACTTATTTTTTTGAATATTAAAAAGAAAATATATACATTATATAACAGGTGATCTTTATGACAAATAAAAGTATATGGCATAAAAATATAAGAACAAAACGTGGTAAAGAATTAAAAGAAGACATAGAAACAAACATTTTAATCATAGGAGCCGGAATAACAGGTCTTACTGCAGCATATTTCTTAAAAGATAAAGATGTCACAATTATTGATAAAGGAAAAATTGGTTATGGTAAAACTGCTTTTTCTACTGGTAAAGTAACATACCTGCAAGATTTACTTTTAAAAGGAAATAAAGAAAATGAAGACTGTTATCTTTTATCACAAATAGAAGCATCTAACATAATCAAGAAAATAATTTTGTCTAACAACATAAAGTGTAACTATGAAAGTAATTTTTCATATCTTTTTGCAGAAAATGAAAGTGATGTAAAAAAGATTAAAAAGATAGAAAAAATATTAAGTCGTAATGATATAAAATTTAAAGTCAAAGAAGATTTTCAAGGAAGTCACTACTCTATAAAAGTAGAAGATACATTCGTAATAAACCCTGTTAAATATTTACTAGGATTAAAAGAAAAATTATCAAAAGAAGTAAAAATATATGAAAATAGTATTGCTACAGACTTTGACTATAAGGAAAATAAATTCATTACAAAGGTAAATAACAATTACATCAAAAGTAATTATTTAATAGTAACCACTGGCTACCCTTTTTTAGTATCTTTAGGGCTAATACCTTTTAGAGCATATATAGAAAAAGGATATATTGGAGTAATGGATAATGACAAAAATAAAAAATATAATTCAATAAGTGCTAACGGTAACAAGTCAATTAGATTCTATCTTGATGATACCGGCAAAGAATATATGTTATACTCAAATTTCTCTGATAAGTTGTATAAATGCATGAATAATGAAGAAATGACTGAGGAACTCAAATGGAAAACAAAAGCTGTATACAATAAAAAAATAAGTAGCATTTACAGCAACACAGATGTTTACACTTTTGACAAAATACCACTTTCCGGAGAACTTTATAGTAATTTATATATAGCAACTGGGTATTCTGGTTGGGGACTAACAAATGGAAGCATTTCCGCGAAAATAATTAGTGATGGTATAAATGGTTATCAAAATCAATATAAAAAAACATTCAATCCAAATAGGAAAACAGGAATTTTTAAAGGATTACTTCACAATATGGAATCATTAACAGTTTACTTATCAAGTAAGTTTAAAAAAGAAGAACAAGAAAATGCTTATGTATATGAAAAAGACAACATAAAATATGGTAAATATATTGATTCAAAAAATGAAGAACACATTGTCTATAACAAATGTCCACATATGGGATGTAATTTGACCTTTAATAATGTTTCAAAAACTTGGGATTGTCCATGTCACTCATCAAGATTCGACATCGATGGTAACATTATCTTTGGACCAAGTCATTACAGCATAAAGGTTGAAAAAAAGAAAGAATAACTTTATAATTTTATCTAGGAGGATAAAAATTATGGAAGTAAAACACATAAGAGCTGGTTGTGGTGTTATGGTTTTTAACCCTGAAGGAAAATTACTTTTAGGACTTAGAAACAGTGATCCAGAAAAAGCTGATAGCGAGATGCATGAAGAAGGAACCTGGACCATGCCAGGTGGAAACATAGAATATGGAGAAACTTTTGAAGAAGCCGGTACTAGAGAAGCAAAAGAAGAAACAGGAATGGATGTAAAAGATTTAGAAGTTATCTGTGTCCAAACAGATAAAAATGAATATGCACACTATATTTCTGTTGGAATGATTGCAAAAAGTTACGAAGGAAATCCCGTAGCTATGGAACCAGATGAAATAGTAAAATGGGAATGGTTTGATTTGAACAATCTTCCAAAAAACATTTTTTCAGCTAGTAGAAAAACAATTGACTGTTATTTAAACAAGAAATTTTATATGGGATAAAGCTATCCTTTTTTTTTAACGATTTTTTTATATAAAAAGCTCACCACAAATAATATTAAAAGTATTCTTATTGGAACTTTAATTTTAGATGTCACATTTGTTAACACAGTCCAGTTGTTTCCAAGTGAATAACCAAAATAAACAAACACAAAAGTCCATGGAATACTACCAACAGTCGTATATATCAAAAACTTTTTAAAAGAAAGTCTAGCAACACCAATAGGAAGTGAAATCAAAGTTCTTATAATTGGAATATTTCTCCCTACTAAAGAAGCAATCATTCCGTATTTTTCAAACCAAGCATCACTTTTTTTCAAATCTTCTTCTTTCATAAAAAAATATTTTCCATATTTTCCTACAAAGGCTGTTCCACCAAAATAACCCATCGCATAAATAACTACCGCACAAAAAACGCTACCAAGAAGACCAACTAAAAATGAAAGCCAAAAATTAAATATGCCCCTACCAGCTAAAATTCCACCTGTTGCAAGTATAAGTTCACTGGGAATAATAATTATCACAGCTTCTAAAACCATGCCAATAAACATTCCAAAATAGCCATAATCATTTATTAAATTCAAAACATAATTATTCAAAAGATCACCTATATAATTATATTTTTTTAAAATAAAAAAAAGTACTAAATCGTACTTTATTTATCACCTAGTTTATAACTTATAAGAGCTCCAACAATAAGAAGGACAACACCAACTATTGCATGAGAAAAAATAATTTCCATTCCCTTATTTTCAAGGAACGTAGATATTGGTATTGCAATTATGGATGCAAAAATAAATCCCAAAACTCCAAAATAAGTTTTTGTATTATATTTAGCGAAAAGCATTTCTAGAAGCTTTGATATTAAAACAATTCCTATCAAAACACCAGCACCAAATACTCCAAGAATCAAAATGTTTTGACCTATATTATTAAGTTTTACTAAATCGTTAATTGTTCTAATAACAGGATAGTAATAACCTAAAAGCATAAGCATAAGTGATCCACTAATACCAGGTATAACCATAGTAGCAGCAGCAACAACACCAACTAAAAATAATATAATATAACCACTAACATCAAGACTTGCTAAGTTAACTTCACTTCCTGTTCCAAAAATAAGTTCAGAACAAGCCATGAATATAACAAGTGAAAATGTTAAAAGTGCTATTACATAACTACTTATTTCTTTTGACTCCTTCTTTCCTTTAACATTTTTGCATAGCATTGGTATTCCGCCAATTACAAGTCCTACAAAGAAAAGCATTGTAGGTAATGGGAAATGTTCATAAGAGTAATTGATAACACCACTCATTATAAGTATTGAAAGACCAATTCCTAATGCAACAGGAACTAAGAATTTTAAATTTTCTTTAAAGTTCTTAAAAAAATTACTAATTGAAGCGATAAACTGTTCATATATTCCCAAAATAATAGCAATTGTACCACCACTTACTCCAGGAATTATATTAGCAATTCCCATGAAAAAACCTTTAACAAGTAAAATTAAATTTTTCATTATTCACCTCACTATTTACTCGTACTTAATACTAACATAATATATTAAATAATTCAACACAATAATCATATGAAAATAAAAGTAGTTAAAGTTATTTTTTTATATAAAAAATTGTATTACAATATAACAAAGGTGATATTATGATGTTAGAAGAATTAAATATTGAATATAATAAACTTCAAAAGAAATATGGCGCTAAGGAACTAGATTCTATTTACAATGGTGGATGCAGCAAGAATCCAGATATTTGTTTTGTATTTATGAACCCAACTGGGAAAAATATCGCATCTAGTAAATCATGGAAAGGTCCAAAATCGCCTTGGATAGGAACTAAAAACATTTGGGATTTATTCATTCAAGTTGATCTTCTAAATAAAAACATATATAAAGAAATAAAATCAAAAAAAGGAACAGACTGGACAGAAGAGTTTGCAAAAGAAGTATATGGTGATGTAGAAAATCATAAATACTTCATAACAAATTTAGGAAAATGCACTCAAGTTGATGCAAGGCCATTAAATGATTCTGTATTTAAAGAGTATAAAAATCTTTTAGACAAAGAAATAGAAATTGTAAACCCAAAGGTAATAATTTTGTTTGGTAATCAAGTAAGTTCTATATTTTTAGAAAAGAAAATTTCTGTTTCTATGACAAGAAAAGAAAAAATGATAAAAAATATAAATAACAAAGAATATACTTGCTACTGTGTATATTATCCAGTTGGAAATGGAAGATTCAATATTGATAAATCGATTGAAGACATAAAATGGATAATAGAAAAAGAGAAGCTAAATCAAACCAGACTTACTTCTCTTAACTAATAACATTTTTAATTTTATTGAAGATCTTTATTCTTCTTTGAAATAGAATTACTTAGTATAAAATCAATTACTATAATAGTAATTGAAACAACTATGGAAAGCGTTGTATTATTTTTCATAAAATGGATAAAATAACCTATGAAAGGAATGTAAGTACTAGCTACCCTTCCCTTTATATTTTCATATTTAACTTCATAAGTTTCTGTCTTATCATTATAAATAGATTCAGTCTGAATAACACCAGATTTTATATTAAGAATTCTTTGTATAACATATTCTCCATCATTTGTGAAAACTATTAGATCATCATTATAAAGATCTCCTATTGACGAAACACTTTTATAATATATAAGACTTCCTTTAGTTATTGTAAGATTATCATCCATAACCGTTAAATTTTTATATCCAAATAGCATTGGAACAAAAACAGCAACATAAACAATAATAAGAATATAAACAATGCTAGCTAAAAAATGGACAGCAGATTTTATAAAATTCATAAATGCACCTCTTTCTATTACTAACAAAATAATAGCATTTCAAAATATTTTTTTCAAGTAATATGAATTAAAGCTAAAGCTTCAAAATATTTTATATAAAAAATTTTCAAAAAAAGATTGACATACGTTAATAACTTAATATATAATGGTATACATGAACCGACGCGGACGTAGTTCAATGGTAGAACCTTAGCCTTCCAAGCTAACTACGTGGGTCCGATTCCCATCGTCCGCTCCATTGACGAATCTGTTCGAACTATTTAGTTTGAACTTGATATATAGAATCAATCGAAAGATTGATTCTTTTTGTATTTTACAAAAACATCATCCTAAAAAAGGATGATGTTTTAGAATTTGCTTGTAATTTGTATAACGGACTTAGAGTTGCCTTTTACACATAACAAAACTATTTATGTAAAGTTTTCCTATCCTTATCAATATTAAATTCTTGCTTGTCATCACATATTTGTGTGATAATACCATCTTTAATTAAAAATGCTTTTCCATATATTTTAATAGATTCATCTGTTTCTAATATATGAGAACCATCACATAAAGCATAAATTGTTCTCTCTTTTGATTCATTTAGTAGATGGTTTCTTTGATAAATCTGCATTTCATCAAATTCATTTGTATCCAAAACAAAATGAGGTTCAATATTGATATTACTCAAACCAAGCCCATCATAATAAATAGGTTCAGATAAGTCACCTTCTTCTGGACTATTATAAACTGATTCAGCCATATTTATAGATCCTGCACTTTGACCTATGATAATACCATCAAAATTCTGTAATAATTCCTTTAAATGTATTTGATTAAAAAACTCGTTTTCTATATAAGTGTCTCCACCGCTTAAAAATATAACATTCGATTTTTTCACATATTCACTAGCATTATTTTTAGTTCTATTATCCAAAACAAAGTATTTAGAAAAAGTTATGCCAGATAATTTTAAACTGCTAAAAATTAAAGATGAATAACTATCTACTTTTTCACTATCATCTGGACTAGAAGCAATATATAATATTCCATTGCTAGATGCCATCAATTGCTTAATTTGATTAACAATCCCATTAGTATTATCTATTTCATTTGGAACTTTTTTACCGTCTATTTCATGATAATGTTTAGTATTACTTGTAAAAAATAATTTCTTCATATTTTCTTAACTCCTCTTAGCAAAATAATTATACCAAAATTGATAAGAAAAAAAAATACTTTCACTTGAACTAGATCTAATATTTGTTGCAATCAACTTAGTTGATTCAATCAATAATAAAAGTGGAATTCCCAAAGATAAGAAAGGTATGGTTCAAATTAAATACAAATTACGTGCTAGTTACATTATTGCAAGAAACACAATAAATACATAATGACATTATGAACTATTTTATTAGTTGATATTACCCAGAATATATATTTTTTAGCCTTGTCTCTTCAGGTTATTTATTCAAATTTTTTGAAACTATTAAAAAGACCAACTATTATTTCACTCGCTGATAAAGGTACAATTAGTATATTTTGGCTTATTGCAAACTCTCCTTTATCAATTACTTTTTACCTATCATCCCAAAAAAATTAGCTGTATTTCAAGCTAATCTTGCCAATAAATTGTAATTGTTATTATCAATATTATAACTACAGTTCCTTCTAGTAATCCTTAATTATCTTTGTTTCTCTTACTTTTAAAGCAGCATTTAAATTAGTTGAGTAAAAATCCAAATCAAATCCATCATTATCTTGAACAATTAAGTGATCAGGCTGTCTTTTGTATTTAAAATGTAATCCATATGACCATTTATCATTACCATCATGCCAAGTTATTTTTACATAATCATTTAGATTACCATAATCAATTTTTACCCTGTCACAAGTATCATCACCATTACCCTCAAAAAAATTATATACATATCCAGAATCAAAATCTATTATCCAGTAGATATCATATTGTCCCCCTCTATTTTTATATGCATAAATTCCTTTATTTCCATCTTTAACTGAATCTTTATCATTTGTAGAATATGAAACTGATTCTTTCTTTGGCTCTTCTTTTAAATACCAATACACAATATTAACTTCACTATTTTCATCAAACTCACTATTTTCATCAAAAGTTTTACCACCAATAGTAATTAAAGCTACACTATCATTAGTGTTATTTTTTTCTGTTGTTTCTTTTTCACTTGTTTTAATGTTTTTAAATCCTATACTTTTTAAATCATTTTCGACGTCTTTATAATTTTTACCTATAAAATCAGATGAACTTTTAGATAATACTATTTTTTTTGTTTCTTCATTTTCTTCTGTTTCTACATCATCTAGTTTTGGTTCATCAGAGCTGTCATTATTATTGTTATCATTATCATCGTTATTACCATCATCATTATTAGAATCATCAAAATACTCTATTTCAAGAAGCGACACTTTAATTTCATCTGAATGGCAAGAAATTTTATATTTAACTCTAGTATCGCCTTTAACATTTAAATCAACATATTCTACCATTCCATCACCAGTAAATACTAGTCGATGCTTTCCATTAGGCAATTTTAAATCAAATGTTTTATTCTCCCCATGTGGTATATTTACTTCATAATCATAAATATTTAATTTAACATCATATCTATTAAAAAGTAGGTTTTCTTCAAAATCAATTTCAACATCAACATTATGTTTTTCTACTGTATTATTATAATAATTGTTATATTCTTCAGAATGTGTATTTAGTTTTATCACTCCACAAATCGCAAATAGTAATGACATTCCAAAGAAAACAATTGACATAATCTTAACTATTTTTTTTGTTAAAATAATCGAAGTTTTAAATATCTTTGTACCATCACCATTTATTAAATAATATAAAATTGTCATAACACCTAAAGAAAAAAATACGAACGATAATCCAAACATCCAACTTCCTATAGTAATTGCTAGTGCAATATATAAACATATGCCGCAAGAAATATAAAAACCTTTATCAACCTTGCTACTTTTTAACTCTTTCTTTTTTGAATTATATAAATCATCAATTAGTTTCATATCACTTTGATTTTTTAACGTAATTTTAGATTTTTTATATATTTGTTCCATTTTAGATTCCCAAGCTTTTTTTATTACATCTGGATCACCATTTTTTGAATTAACATTAGATGTTACTAAAATCATAAATTCAACTAAATCTTCTTTAGAATTTGGAACAGGATAATTATTTATATAATCTGCAATTTCCTCATTTATTTTATTTTTAAAATTATCTTCAAACTCTTCACGAGCTTTAACATCTTTGCTTAAATCGATTCCAATTGTCTTCTTTAATAAAGATTCTTTACCATCATATTTAGGCATCTCTTTAGATCTTATCTTTTCTAGACCTTTAGAAAATTTTTCCATTGCTTCGGAAGATTTAACATTTCGTATTTCTGTATGACAATATGGGCAATTACTTGTATATGACTCCAAAGAAGACCCACAATTTGGACACTTGTAAGATGCTTCTTCTTTTGTTTTACTGCTTTTTTGAGTATCTTCCTCATTATCTTCTTCAAGTTCTACTTCTTTATTACTTACTTGAGTTTTTTTTCTTTTGGATTTAGCACCACAAAATTGGCAAAATAAATCATCTTGATCCATTTTAGCACCACATTTAGTACAAAATGATATATCATTATCTTCTTTTGTATTCTCATTTGTTTTTTCTTGATTAAAAGTTTCCTTAAAATTCTTTTTAATATCTTTATAATTTTCAAAATTATCATTCAAAGATTTATCTACATCACTTACTATTTTATCAAAAATATTTTTTTTACTCATCTAATATCACCTACAAATTTTTTTTAAAATGAATGATTATTTATCTGCAACTGCTAATATAATTATACTATATAATTTACTAAGTTATATACAAAAAATAAACTTACATTTTTTACATGAATCAAGGCTATTATAATATTTAAGTTTCGATTATTTCGACATTTTACAATCTATTTTTTGGCCTTCAACAGTGCTTTTATATGTATCGCTAATATACTTATCCCCTAATTCATTGACACCAACACCATTTTTGTTATCGTGACCTCTACCAGAAATTATTTTATGTTGAACATCAATCCCTAAGTTTTGTAGTAATTGAACTGTCTTTTTTGCTCTATAAAACATTTCAGTTCCTAAAATATTTCTTTGAGACTTTCCAACATCTATCGGCACACTTCTATCAAAATAGCTCATATCATGCATCGGAGCAGGCTTGCCAAAATCATCAAATCTTGAATCAGTTTTGTTTTGCAGTTCAAATTCTCCAACATAATATCTAAATTTAATTTTCAAATAACTGTCTAAATCAAATTTTTTACCTGTTAAAGATTCATAGTCAGCTATTCCTAATGGATAAGCTATTTGTTCTGTTGGAATAGGAATACTACCACTTGCACCACCTATGCAAACAGTTTCAACGATATTCGGATGAAGCAAAGCAAATCTTTGAGCAAAAACTCCTGAACTTGAATAGCCATTTAAAAATATTCGTTTTTTTGCAACTAATCCTTTTTCTCTTGCCAAGAGAAATTTTGCATAGTTAATAATTTTTACTACTTGTTCATCTATTCTATAATTTCTATCATCAACTGAAAGATTAAAACATTCTTTAGATAATTGTTGCAAATAAGGATAATCTTTATGACTTGGTATCAAAGGAATGACAATAGGGCCTGGTAAATCGTTTGTTAATTTGGCTAATCCAATTCCAGTTTGAATACCCTGCTCTATAATTTTTTGTAAATTTCCACTTTCTAGATTATTTGATTCTACAACAAGTTGATTATTTATATTATCTGATAACGGGATTGCAAAAATGCTAGGTATATTGATACCTTTGCTTGTATCAGCAGCTAAAAATTTTATTTTATATAAAACTTCACCAATTCTATATTCTAGTTCTACATTCTTACCATGTTCTAACTCTACAGATACATATCTTGTAAATTCATCTTTATTCATTTTTCACTCCTTAGCCATATTTTATTTACGAATTATAAACACTATATCTAATTATATCATTAAAATTTATAGAATTTATATATAAACAATTTCTAAAAAATAATTTAATTCAGCCTTTTTTATTCCTCCAGTTACCTCTTTTACACTAGATGGAGTTCTCTCAGAATTTTTTTGTTTGAAGTACAACCAGTTAGAAAAAGTGCTAATATACACATAACAAATAATATACTAACCTTTTTCACTACTTATCATCTCTAACACTTGTAACCTTATAATCTAGCTTTTCTATTGCACTAATTATATCATCATTACTAATGTTATTTTTTGAATATATAGTTGCCATTTTATCTTTTAGACTTACCTTAACTTTGACAACTCCTTCTAACTCTAGTAATGATTTTTCTACCTTTGCTTTACAGTGTTCACACATCATACCATCAATAATAACTATTTTTTTAATCTTTTTACCAAACATGTATTATCTCTCCTTCCATCTTTTTAACCTTAAAGCATTTAATATAACAGTAAAACTAGATAACGTCATAGCAAGTCCTGCTATCATCGGATTCATTGAAACGTTAACGAACTCTAATAAACCACACGCAATTGGAATCATACAAGCATTATAAAAGAATGCCCAAAACAAATTGCCTTTTATATTAGCAAGAGTTTTTCTACTTATATCAAATAAATTATAAATTGAATTTAAATCATTTCTCATTAGTATAACATCAGCAGAATCAGCTGCTATATCAATAGCAGAATTTAAACTTACTCCTATATCCGCAAGTGATAAACTTGGAGCATCATTTATCCCGTCTCCAACCATCATTACTTTTAATCCTTTATTTTTTAGTTCTTTTACTTTATTTGACTTATCTTTAGGAGATACATTTGCTATTACTTCTTTAATACCAATGCTTTTAGCAATTATTTTAGCAGTAATTTCATTATCTCCTGTAAGCATAATTATTCTTTTATTTATTTGTTTTAATTTTTTTATAATATGACTTGCATTATCTCTAATAATATCCTTAACTCCAATAAGCGCAATAACTTTTTTATTTTCTAAAATATAAACTATACTATTACCATCTAAAGCTAACTCTTCTTCTTTAGACATGTTGTTATCTATCTTGTATTTATCAAATATTTTATTATTTCCAATTAAATATTCTTTTTCGTTAATAACACCACTTAATCCAATACCAGCTAAATTTTTAAAATCACTAACATTTAAACTTTTTAAACCATTATCACTTGCATAACTTTTAAAAGCACTAGCAATTGGATGTGTTGATTTACTTTCTAATGATGACACTATCTCTAACAAACTATTATTAGAATAACCAGAATTATTTATTATTTTTGATATTCTTAAGTCTCCATAAGTTAATGTACCAGTTTTATCAAACACAATTACATCAATTTTGTTTGCATTTTCAAGAATTTCAGATTTCTTTACTAATATCCCATTTTTAGCACATAATCCTTCGCTTATCACTATTGCAAGTGGTGTTGCAAGCCCTAAAGCGCAAGGACAAGCACAAACAAGCACAGTTACAAAATAAACAATCGATTCACTAAAAGTAAAGCCTAATATTAAATGAATAATGAACGTTATTACTGCTAAAGTTATAACAATTGGAACAAATACTCCACTTACTTTATCCGCAATTCTCGCAATTGGTGCTTTTGTGTTCGTAGCCTCAACTACAAGTCTTACTATTTCTGATATTGTTGAATCCTTGCCTATATTTTCCGCTTTATATAAAACTTCACCGTCTAAGTTTATAGCTCCTGCCACTACTTTATCATCTATACTTTTTTTAACCGGTATTGATTCACCACTTATAAATGATTCATCAACATGTGTACTACCTTTAACTATAATTCCATCAACAGCAAACCTATTTCCTGGTTTAGCTATTAAAATGTCTTCCTTTTTAACTTCATCAATAGACACTTCTTTTTCCTTATTATTAACAAATAACAATGCTGTCTTTGGAGTAATAGTGACTAAGCCTTTTATAGCATCTTTTGTTTTTTCTTTACTAATATCATCAATATACCTTCCAAACTTAATTAGATAAAGGATAATACAAACACTTTCAAAATACAAACTTTCTACATATTCATTATTTCCTTTTAGTATCATAAACATATTAAATGTACTAAATATAAAGCTTGAAATAACACCAAGTGTAACTAATGTATCCATATTGGGAGATTTATATTTAATATTTTTTACGCCATTATAAATAATATCTCTACCAAAATAAATAAAATAAAAACTAAAGATAAACAAGCATACTGAATAATTTATCGGATGATTCATCATATGTAGAAAAGGAATTACAGGTAAATGTATCATATGTGACATAGAAATATATAAAACTAATAAAGCAAGCAAACCATTAACTATAAAATAATTTTTTTTATTAGGACTATCATTATCTTGTTCATTATAAATTCCAAGGGATTTAAAACCTGCTTCACTTACAAATCTATTTAAATCATCTAAAGTAATATTATCTTCATAACTTATACTTGCTGAAGACATAACAAGATTTACCAAGGCATCATTAATACCCTTTTGTTTTAGTAAATATTTCTCTAAACTTGATGAACAAGCACTACAAGTCATACCTTCAATTTTTAAAATTACCTTTTTCACTATCTCACCTCAAAATACTTTTCATCATCTATAACTTTAATATTATTTGTAATCATATAAAAAATATTATACCAAAATATTTTCTTAATAAAAAATATCAGTAATAAAATAGAAACTAATATAAAAATAAATTTTTTTAACTTCATATCCGAGTCTATATCTTTAATATCTTGACTCATATAATCTTTTTTTGTAAAATAACCTAATTTGTTTATTGTATCAATAACATTTGCTTCATCTATCTTTTTTAAATAAGTTATTTTAGCAATATTCTTAACTATTTCTACTTTTTTAATATTTTTTATACAAAGTAATTCTTTTTTTATTTTATTGCTAAATTTTCTTTGTATTATAATTATTTTCTATTTCATATTTTTGGGATATTTCGTTTTTAAAAGTATAATATGGTCTAGTACCTAAAATTTCAACTTTATCATCATTTATGTAAATAGCATCCTCTTCTGGTATAGCAATTACTTCTCCTACTGATTTTGAAAACTTAACAATTGAAGTGGTAAACTTATTTAACCTTACTTCGTTTTCTTGCTCCGTAAGTTTTGATTTTTTATTAGTATAATGAGGAAAAATTGAAACTCCCTGCAAAACGTCAAATCCTTTAGTATCTTTTAATTCAACATTATTTGGATCCATACTTTCAATAATATCAATGTCATATCCAAAAATAACAGCACCAGCACTTCCACCTATTACTATTCCATCATTATTGATATAATTTTTAATGTTATCAAAAGCTCCGCTTTGTTTTAGTCCAGATAATAATTTATATGTATTTCCACCGCCAATAAATATCGCAGTATAACTTTGCAACTTTTTAGAAGCTAGTTCTTCAAATGTTCTAACCATTTCAATGCTAGGAATATCAACGTTTGAAAGTTCACCTTGTATCCATTCATAACAACTATCGTAAGGATATTCATCCTCATCCATAGCAAGTGGAACATATAAAAGTGGCCTTACATGATCAATAATTTCATTAAGCTTTTGGTTTGCCAAAGTATTTTGCTCACCAGAACCACCACCACAAAGTATCAATTGCATAAAATCATCTCCTTAAACTAAATATCATATTTATTAAAATTCTTTTTTGAATATATTTTTTCTGATTTTTTGGTATCACATCATTTACAATTATACAGTAAAATTTTCGATTTTTGCACAAAAAAAGATACATATTGCTATGTACCTTTTTTAATTATTTCTTATTATTTTTTTTAGTTGTCTTGGATGTTTTATTATTTCCTTTTTTAGATGTTGATTTTTCTTTATTATTTTTTACTGACTTATCATCTTTCTTCTTATTAGATGTTGTCTTTTCTTTTATTACATGTTCTACTTTTTTTGCTTTTACTGGATGTTCTTCTTCCTCTTCTTCTTCACTATCGTATTCTTTCATCTCATCTTCATCTTCTTCACATTCTTTATTAACTGTGTGAACATGAGCATTTGGTTTCTTTGCATTAACTGATTTTTTAGCAAATACAATGAGTACCACTAAACCAACTATCACAAGAACAGTTACAACTTCACCAACTTTATTTGCTTTCCTAGCTTCACCATTTTGTACAGCTTTAACTATATCTGTTCTATCTTCATCGCTTCTATTATACTCTGCTAAGATTTCTTTTTTTATCTCTTCTTTTGTTTCTTCTGGAAAACCACTAAAAGTTTTTTCACCAATAATTATAAATGGCAAACCATTTATTTGAATATCTAAATATTCTGCAACTTGATTCATAAGTGATTTATTAGTCGCATCATTCCAAACTTCAAATGTTTTTAATTCATAATATTTTCCATATTCTTCTTGAATTTCTTCAAAGAATGTTAGTGCCTTAGCACAAAAAGCACATCCTTCACCCCTGAACATGTAAACAGGGATTTTACTTCTTTCATCAGCATCTGTTGAACTACCAGTCTCTTCTTCTGCTCTTACAACAAGTGGTAAAGATACCATAACAGCACATAAGATAACTAGTAAAAATTTACTAAATTTCTTCATAACTTCCTCCTACATCTACAAATAAATTTTATCAAATATTTGCTTAAATAACAAATAAAATAACATTATTTCACCAAAATATCACATTTTTTCTTTTGAATCTAATTTTTCAAGTTCTACACCACTAATAATATCAAACTTTTTACTAATCTTATCGCTAGTAATTTGAACATTTTCAACTTCTTTATTAACTGACTGAATACTTTTAGCAAGTCTATCCCAACGTTCTTTATATCTCGAAAATTCTACTCCAAGTTTATTAAGTTCTTCATGTATTATTGAAGTATATTTATCTCTTTCAAGATTTTTGATAACCATCTCTATAACTGTAAGCGTTGACATTAAAGTAGTTGGAGAAGTAATCCATACTCTTTTCTTGTAAGCATACTCTATTAAGTCATTGTGATATGCATTAAGTTCAGCAAAAATTGCTTCTGCCGGTAAAAACATAATGGCTTGATCAGATGTAACATCAGGAATTATATATTTTTCACTAATTGCATCAATATGTTTTTTTACATCAATTTTAAATTGTTTCTCATATCTTTCTCTTGTTTCTAGTGGAAGTTTCTTATCAACCATCATTCTATAATTTTCCAAAGGAAATTTAGAATCTATTGCAATAGTACCAAGAGGTTCTGGTGCAAAAAGAATTGAATCAGCAATTGTACCATTTGGAAGTTTATACTGCAAATCATATATCTTAGTATTATTTTCACCAAAAACACTTGTAAGTATATGTTTCAAATTAACTTCACCAAATATACCTCTAGATTTCTTATCTGTTAGAATACTCTGAAGAGACACAATATCTCCTGATAAAGACTCTATCTTCTTTTGAGCTTCATCTATCTTACTAAGTCTTTCTAAAACATTTGTAAAAGTTTTATTAGTTTTCTCAAAGTTTTGATCTAATCTTTCATTAACCTTATCATTTATATTGTTAAGCCTATCTTCAATTTTTCTATTAAGATTCTCAAAATCATTATTTATATCTTTAGTAAGACCACTTTTAAATTCCGTTAAGTCTTTGATTAAACTTCCCTTAAAATCATTTATCTCTCTATTTATATTAACCTCAAACCTTCCAAGTCTTTCCGTTATATTAGCTTCATCAATTTTATCTTTTTTTACATTCATAATAAGTACAACCAAAATTATACATACCACTATTAAAAGAGCCACAATTACATATTCCATAAAACCTCTCCTACTCTAAATTCATTTTTCTAGCAACTATCTTTGAAAGTAAATAACTAACTAGTAAAGATATAAGTATTATAACTATCGTTTTAATATCTGCTACACTGTCTATTAAACTTTTTCCAACCATTCCCCAAAAATAGATGATAGAAATCTTTCCTATGAATAATGCTGAAAGAAATTTTTTAATATCCATTCCTACTATACCACAAGAAAGATTTATCAAAAAAGCTGGTGAAAATGGAAGTGCAACTATAAGTACAAAACTTGCAAATTTTATATTACGTATTCTCATAATTACTTTATTAAGTTTGTTATACTCTCTTGCTTTATTCATAACATAAACTGTAAGCATTTTACTAGAGAGGAAATATGCCATAACACAGCCGAGTATTGTAGCAAGATATGACAAAACAAAGCCAAGGAAAACTCCATAGGCACTAAAATTAAATGCTACAAACACTCCAAGTGGAAGTATTGGAATCATAGATTCAAGTACAACAATAAAAATACCAGCAAAAGGACCAACCTTTTGAAGTATATCTACTATCGATGAAATAAAATTTGTTACAAATTCTGAAATAGCCGATATTTCCATTTATATATCACCACATCAATTATAATACATTTTTTAAATATTTATAATAAAATTCAAACAAAAGTTAATAATATAATCATAAGAGCGTGATATATATGGATATTTTATTTTTATGTATAAAAATTTTCTTAGTTAGAATAATAGACGTTTCTCTTGGAACTGCAAGAACTATTATAATGGTAAAGGGAAAAAGTTTAGTTGCAAGTCTTATTGGCTTTGTAGAAGTATTTGTATGGTTTGTAATTGCAAGAGAAGCTTTAAATACTACTGAATCTAGTCTTTTAATAGCATTTAGCTACTCCCTGGGTTTTGCAACAGGAACATACATTGGAAGTATTTTTTCTAATAAATATATTGAAGGTATATTTGGAATTGAAGTAATAACAGAATCCAAAAAATTAGCAAAGGTATTACGTGATAACAATTATGCTGTTTCAAGTCTAAAGGTTGAAGGTCAAAATGACAAAGAAAAGTTTATGCTTCTAATCGAAATAAAAAGTAAAGATTTAGGACATATAAAAAAGCTTATCGAAAAAAACGATAAGCAAGCATTTATAATGGTAAATGAAACAAGAATTGTACAAAACGGTTATTTTAAATAGAACTTTGTCTCATTATTTCTAACATTTTATCAAAGTTGTCATCTTTTGCAGCAACATTTCTTTTAATCATGCCACATTTATTACACTTGTAAACTATTTTAAATTCATCTTTTTTTCCTTTTTCTATGGCAATTGGTTCTAAAACGCCCTTGCAAGAAGAATTTCTATCACCAGGATTTACGTCAACGTGTTTTGAACATAAACATTTATTGCAGTGATCCCTAGCAGTATAACTAAGTTTTTCTACTAATGCACCACAAACTTCACAAACAAAATTTTCATCCTTCATAGTAAATTTTTTTACATCCATAAAGATACCTCACTACTACAAAGATGTTAACAAATTAAGGAAAAAAAGTCAAACTATGTTCTATGATTCGATAGTTTATATTCATTATATCCACCAATAACATTAACAACATCATATCCAAGATTAGATAATTTATTACAAAGTTTTTCACTTCTAGTACCATATTCACAATATATATAATACTTTTGATTTTTCTTTAAATAATTTTCGGGATTAACTAGTAAAAAATTCATAGGGATATTTATGGCAGTTGGTATTTTTCCAATAATATACTTATAATTGTCACGTATATCTATAAGTGTTATCGTCGAAAGCTGTTTTTTCATCTCTTCTATGGTTATACTTTTCATTAAGTACCTCCCGTACTATTATATGCCTTATCACCTTTTAGTTTACAAATCTAGGAAAGTATGATATAATGTGTCCAACTTAGGGGGTTGATATAATGTTAGTTACTATTGAAGGAAGTAAAGAAGTTATTGACACAAATTCACTACTTGATAAAAGAATAGATAGTGGTAAAGATGGTGACGTTTATAGGCTTAATGACAATGAGGTAATTAAGCTATGTAATTCTTGTTTAATGACGGAAGAAAAAATAAAAGATTTGAGAGAATGTGTTACAGAAGAAGAAGAAAGAACTACATCTAGACTAGTTCTTCCAAGAAAAATTGTTAGAGAATTTGGAACAAATCCAAATAATAGATTAAATATAGCAACCGGTTACACAGAAAGATATGTCAAAGAAAAAAAGCATGGTATAGTAATTATGAGTACCGATACTTTTTTACAAGAAATAACATTATTAAGAGAAGATATTCACAAACACTTTTCTCCTAACTGTGTAGCAATTAGGGATTCTAATCCAAATAACTTATTGCCAGAAATAATCAATGGCAGTGAAAGATTATGTTTGATAGATCATGATAGAGATGTAACAATAAGTTCTATGTATTCTGAAAAATCACATATAAGGAATCAAGACTACGTTGCATACAATAATAAAAGATTTAGTCTTCTAGCATATAAAGCTTTACTACTTCAAATATTAAAGTTAGAAGGTATCAACTCTGGTAATTATGGAATTGTTGCAAACTACGTAGAAAATCAAGCTCAAAGAGAAGATGTTACACAAAAGACTATAGAAACTGCTCTACTTGGATATAGATATGTATCTGAATATGCACAAGACGCAGCAAGAAAAATAAAAGAAAATAAAATGAGATAAAACCTATCTCATTTTATTTTTACTTTCTAAGTACTCATCGTAAGTACATTTTCTATCTATTATTCCATTCTCGGTTATTTCGATAATTCTATTTGCTACAGTTTGAACAAATTGATGGTCATGTGATGCAAAAAGAAGCTCACCATTATATTTTATAAGTCCATTATTAAGTGAAGTTATACTTTCAAGATCAAGGTGGTTTGTTGGTTCATCCAATATAAGAAAATTAGATCCTTCCAACATACATTTTGAAAGCATACATCTAGCCTTCTCTCCTCCTGATAATACTGGTACTTTTTTAAATACATCATCACCAGAAAATAACATTCTTCCTAAAAAACCTCTTAACACAGTTTCATCATCTATATTATAAAAATGACCTATCCATTCCATTATAGACTCATCACCTTTAAAATAAGATGAATTATCTTGTGGAAAATATGATTTAGTTATTGTTTTACCCCACTCAATACTGCCGTTATCATATTTCATTTCGCCCATTAAAATTTTAAAAAGTGTTGTTTTGGCTATATTATCACTACCAACAAATGCTATTTTATCTCCTTTAGCAACTTCAAAACTAACATTATTAAGTACTTTCTTTCCGTCTATTGTTTTACTAAGTTTTTTAACAGTTAAAATTTCTTTTCCTGATTCACGTGTTGGCTTAAAATCGATATAAGGATATTTTCTTGATGATGGTACAATTTCATCAAGTTCAATCTTTTCTAACATTTTCTTTCTAGAAGTTGCTTGTTTACTTTTTGATGCATTAGCAGAAAATCTTGCAATAAATGCTTGTAGCTCTTTTATTTTTTCTTCTTTTTTCTTGTTAGCTTCTTTCATTTGCTTCAAAGCAAGTTCACTAGATTCATACCAGAAATCGTAGTTACCTATATAAAGTTTTATTTTACCATAGTCAATATCTGCAATATGTGTGCATACTTTATTAAGGAAGTGCCTATCATGTGATACAACAATAACTGTATTGTTAAAGTTAATCAAAAATTCCTCAAGCCAGTTAATAGCATCAACATCAAGGTTATTTGTAGGTTCATCCAAAAGAAGTATATCAGGATTACCAAAAAGCGCTTGAGCAAGTAAAACTTTAACTTTTATATTATTTGCAACATCTTTCATAAGCATATAATGAAACTTCTCTTCTATACCAAGATTAGTAAGAAGCGTTGCAGCTTCACTTTCTGCTTCCCAACCATTTAACTCTGCAAAAGTTGCTTCAAGTTCACCAAGTTTAATTCCATCTTCATCAGTAAACTCAGTCTGCATATACATTTTTTCTTTTTCTTTCATAACTTCATAAAGTTTAGAGTTTCCCATTATAACAGTGTCCATTACTGTAAATTCATCATACTCATAATGATTCTGCTTAAGAGTTGCTACTCTTTCACCTTTAGATATTATTATTTCACCATGAGTTGTTTCAAGCTCACCAGAAATAAGCTTTAAAAAAGTAGACTTACCAGCACCATTAGCACCAATTATTCCATAACAATTTCCGCTAGTGAATTTTACATTCACATCCTCAAAAAGAGTCTTTTTCCCAAATTTTAATGTAACATTATTTACTTGTATCATATTATCAAATTCCTTTTTTAACTTTTTTCTTTCCTTAGTAGTATATCATTTAAAACTGATTTTTGCTATTTATATTTAATATTCTCTTTCGTTTGCGTAAAGAATATATATATGTTATATTTATTGTAGGTGGTAACTAATGAAAAAGAATAATTTGTTTTTGCTCTTATTTTTTATATTTTTATTTATTTACGAGGAGTTAATTTTTCATATTTTTGTCTTTAAAAATTTCACGATGAACTTCTTATATGTCATATTATTTTCTATACCAGTTGGAGGAATCTTTTACATTTTGTCAAACTTGTTTAAGAACAAATTAAATAGAATTCCAACTTATTTTTTTACAGGATTAACATTATTTTTATTCATAGCAAACTTTATTTATAATAAGGTATATATATCTATAATATCTATATATTCTCTTCTAAATGGTAACCAGGTTCTAGGTTTTTTAAATCATATTTTAAAGATCGCTGGAGAAAACTGGTATGTTTTAGTCCTTATGCTTCTGCCGTTAATTTTGTTAATTGTTTTAGATGTACTTAAAGAAGTTAATTATGAAAGGACCAGTCCATTAGCGAAAGTAAGTGTTTTGCTAGGTGTGGTTTTAATCCAATTACTTGCATTAACTGGTATTAAATTTATTGACACTGATGAAATTTATTCTAATAAAAATTTATATTCAAGCATACACTCTCCTCTTCTTACAACAGAAAGGCTTGGACTTGTAACTATGTTTAGGCTTGACTGTCAAAGAACTATATTCGGATTCACTGAAAAAGATATTGAAGTAGAAGTTCCTGATACTGATTCGTTAATTGATAAAAAAGATGACGAAGAGGAAAAGCCTAAAGAAATAAAATATAACACAAGCAACATTGACTGGGAAAGTTTAATAAATAATGAGCAAGACGAAAAAATAAAGTCAATGCATAAATATTTTAGTGTTCAATCCGCTACAAATCAAAACGATTATACAGGTATGTTTAAAGGTAAAAATTTGATTGTGTTTGTAGCAGAAGCTTTCTCACCTATGGCAATAAATGAAGAACTAACACCAAATCTTTACAAGTTATATAAAGAAGGTTTTCAGTTTGATAATTTCTATACTCCATTATATCCAGTATCTACAGCAGATGGTGAATATATAAGTGATACATCACTGATTCCAAAAGAAGGTGTCTGGAGCATCTACAGAATTAAAGGCAACTATATGCCATTCTCTTATGCAAATGAGTTTAAAAATCTTGGCTATACAACACATGCTTATCACAACAATACATATAATTACTATAACCGTGACACATATATAAAAACAATGGGATATGATTCCTACCTAGCATGTAAAAATGGGCTTGAAAAAAGAATAAATTGTAGAGTTTGGCCACAAAGTGACTATCAAATGGTAAACACTACTATTGATGATTATATAAATGATGATCACTTCCTAGCCTACTACATGACAGTAAGTGGACATTTGCAATATACTCCAAATGATAATATGATGGTATCTTGGAACTGGAGTAAAGTAAAAAATTTGAATTTATCATTACACGCAAAATCATACATAGCATGTAATATTGAGTTTGATAAAGCTATTGGAGAAGTTTTAAAAAGACTTGAAGAAGCTGGAAAACTTGATGATACAGTTATCACAATCAGTGGAGATCATTATCCATATGGATTAACACTAGATGAAGTAAATGAATTATCAAATTATACAAAAGATGAAAACTTTGAAATGCATCACATGAGTTTCTTAGTATGGAACAGTGAAATGAAAGAACCAGTTAAAGTTGATAAATATGCTAGCAGTTTAGATATCTTACCAACTGTATTAAATTTATTTGGTATTGATTACGACTCAAGACTTTTAATGGGAACAGATATTATGTCTGATAGCCTACCTCTTGTAATATATTCAAATAGAAGTTTTATAACTGATAAATGCCGATATAATTCACTTACAAAACAAATGATACCACAAGGTGATAAAAGTTGTACCGATGAAGAAATTAAAAGTTTAAATAATATAATATATAATAAATTTAAATTTTCTAAGTTAATTCTAGAAAATGACTATTACAGAAAACTATATAAAAGTTTAGGGCTAGAAATAAAAGAATAGAAAAAAAGCTTCATAATTGAAGCTCTTTTTATTTTGCTATAAAGTAATTGTTACTATCTCATTTAGAGAATTAACTTTTTTATATTTAATTTTAACTTTATCATTAACTGACATAAATGGTAATATTTCTTCGTTTATTTTTATAACTGCTCTATATTTTTCATTATCATTATCCATAATGTAATAATATGTATTACCATCAACAGAGGCCTTCTCTATCTTTTTAATTGTTATTTCTTTTTCTAAATATTCGCTTTCTATGTTGTTATCTAAGTTCATTAAATAATTATCTTTTGCTTTTATTATTCCCAGATTAGACTCTGTAACAACAACTTTTTGATAATTTTGAACATCAATAAAGGCATACATCTTAACAAGTCCTGCATTATCTTTTAATGATATCAAATACGTTGGTCTATTATTTAAATTTATTAAAAGTGGGAACGTTGATTTATATTTCATCTGTTGTACAGCACCTTCTGCACTAGCCATAGCAGAATATTCTTCAGCACCAGGAATCAAATAATAATTAGTTTCTTTTGTTCTCATATTGGTAAGTATAAATCCAAGGTTAGATTCATCACTTGATACAGAAGTTACTCCTGTATATAAATATACGTCATCATCTTGTGCTATATAGTTGTAACCAGCAGTAGTTGCAACAACATTCTTTTGACCAAATATTGAGTTAATAAATCCTCCATTGTAAAGTCCCCAGTCATTAAATTGTTCAATTATTAAATCTGCACTATAAACATGGTCTACCCAAGAAGGTATCTCGCCTACTTTATATTTTTTAGAATTACCTGTTATAGGGTCCAATATTACTACGCCAGTAATTTCTTCTTTTAAACCAATACCAGTATATTTTATTGTAGGTACAACCCAGTAAGGATTACCATCATTATCTATTTCAAAGTTTTCTTTTCCAAATATTTCTGTTGGATAGCTAAATCTAAGTTTTCTTTCTAGCCTTTCATTAAATAAAGCAGATGGCATATATTTCATACCTTTTTCAAGTCTTACTAAATTAGCCTCCCCTGTAGTAGAGTTAACCATAATATAACCAGCAACTCCGTTTTTTCTATTTGTAAAATACTTAATTATTCCATCATATTCAAGAGGTGTAACACGTACTATCTTGTTATTATAGTTAATTTGTGTATACATGTTAGAAACGTAGAACTGTGATACAAGATCTGTCATTTCACCCATGACTCTATCGCCTATTTTACTGGTTGAATCTTTATCTAGAAGTGGAACATGGTCAAAGTCAACTGGTTTAATTTCTTCAATAAACTTTCCTTCTTTTCTAATAGAAAGTCTTGAAGCATAACTTTCTGAGTTAAAAATCGGGGATAAAACAAAGTTGATTATAAATATAAGTGCCACTAACAATGGTACTGCAAGAATCATAATTTTAAAACTTTTTGAAAGTTTAATTGTTGTAATTCTTCCATGATTAGATACAAATCCAACAAAGCTAAGAAAATTTAACAATAAATATATGCAGTACATAAATATAGCAAATGTCCAGAACTCTGGTGATGTAATATTTAATGGTGGCAAAAATATATAAAATGATATTGCAGCAATTAAAAGTGTTATTGCTATGTTAATTATAATTTTTTTCTTCATTAAAAACTTCTTCCTCCTCCGCCATGGCTAACACCACTGCTGCCAGAACTAATGCTTGAACCACCAGAAGAACCTCCTCCACCAGAACTGCTTTCAGTATGAATACGTGTTCTAGTAGTATGTGTAGTCAAGAACTGATCAGTAAATGTTCCCTTTACAATTCCTTTTTTATCTAAATAGCCATGAGCATCTGTTGCAAGCTTGATTTTCTTATATCTACTAATTGTAATAAAAGTAATTGTAAGTGAAAGGACAAGTCCAACTGCTATTGACACGAGCCAATTAACTTTTCTTATTTTAACTACATATGGTTTTCCATTTTCATCAAGTCTAACATCTTCATTAGAACTAGGAATACCACTTGAAGCAAACTCAGAAGATTTATCAATACCTTTGTCAATTGAATCGTAATATCTTTCATCTTTCACATATGAGTAAACAACATCAAGTATGTCATCAATTCTCTCATCATCATACATTATTTGTGCTTCACCAGATGTAGCAAAATATATTTCTCTAGTATCCATATCTATTAAGAAAAGGATACCATCATGAAATTTGTTTTTACCAAACATATTGTAATCATAAAAGTCATATGCATAATCTTTTGCACTAGCTTTGTTATTATCAGTAGTAGTAACTACTACTAAATCCATATTATGTTTATTTATATATTCTGTTATCTTATTGTAAAGTAAAACTTCCTCTTCATCAGTAAATAAATCAGCAAAATCATAAACTTTTTCTTTTTCATCAACCTTAGGAGTTTTAAGAATTATATCTTTTCTATATGGAGTTATCTCAATACTTTCCCATATTCCAAGATGTTCATTTTCATTTCGTTCATAAGTTGTAACAGAAGCATTTGAAATTATTGGTGAAAAAAGTGTCAAAATCGTTATTAAAATACCTAAAAATCTCTTTTTCATATTATACTCTCCTTAACAAAAGTAAGTTATCAATGCTGTAATAGCAGTAATAATCACAAACAATATTATAAAGTATATAAAAGCTTTCTTCTTAGAGTAAGGAATATCTCCTATCATTTTTCCTGTTTCTCCATTCATGGCAAATGTATAAAACTTTTCATTATATTTAATATTAACCATCCATACTGGAAGTAAAACATATTCAGCATCCTCTTCATTTGTAGTACAGTTACGACTGCTTTCTATAAATGATGTGTAATGAATTGTAGAACGAAGTTCATCTTGGCAAGTAGTCTTGGCTCTTTCTAAAGATATTTTCATAGCTTCATCTTTTTCTACATCAAATTTCTCTGCCAAAAATCCTGATAAGTAAGATGCATTAAAAGGCACTAATTGTGTATAATCAAATGGCTCTATTGAGTTCATAATGGCATCATTAAATCTAACAGAACCATCAGTAGGAACGTTTATAAAAGGATATTCTGCATTTCTTTCTACCTTATATGTATCTGTTTTTGTGTACATATAATCGCCACTGCTCCATGAAGTAACATTTTTAGCAGTACCTTCCATATTTCCACTTATTTTACAAGAATAAAGCCAGAAAGGAATATATATACCAGTTAATTCTTCAATATTCTTAGGAAGTGTAAATTCCTTTGGCATTAAGAACTTTCCTTTTCCAACCTTTTTGAAAGCCTCAACAGCATCATCCTTTGTTTTAGCAAATGGAATTATTCTAGATGGAGAAAATTTATTAGATAATCTACTTTTAAGTATTGCTGTATTCTTACAATAAACACAAAATGTAGCCGCTGTATTTTTATCTGCTACTATCTTAGCACCACAATCTTTGCAGTTATATTCATCAAAATCTGTAGCTTCTTCATTTTCTTTTAAATCCTTTTTAGAAACCTTTACTTCTTCTTTTTCAAATTTTGCTTCATTCTTTTTCAAGTCATTAAGAGTAAATGTTCCTCCACAGTATTCACATTTCCACCCTTTGCTTTTAGGATTGTATTTTAAACTAGCATTACAATTTGGACATTTATGGTCAACTGCCTTCATATAAAACACCTCATTTCATTTAACCTTTTTTTCTACCTTTTTTTAATTTAGCAAGCGCATAAGTAAAAGAATTTTTAGGACCTGTTGTAAGTATTCCTTTTCTTGTTTGACCATTACTAGATTTTTTTATTATTCTAGTTAAATAAGAAGAAATAGTATCTCTCACAACTTCTATATTATGAACATCTCCATTTGTATTCTCCTTGATCTCTTCATATAACTTCGTAGGCAAGAATTTAATACGTGAATAAAGTTTTTCTTTATCTATCTTTATAACTTCATTATCTCCTACTTCAAATAAATCTGTCTTATCTCTATACTCTCTATCGAAATGTTCTCTACTTCCACTTGCAAGTTTTTTAATTTTATTAGGATCTTCAGCCTTAAAGTTTTTTCTGCTGTCTCCCATATAAGAAAGTGAACAAATTTTTTCGTATAAATCACTAAGTGTTGGATTCTCTTTATCTAAAAGAAGAAGTGCAACAGTTAAGGCATTTTTCTTATTTATTTCATTTGCTTTCTCTATATCTTCATCTTCTATGGCAGTAAACATTTCTTTTTGAAATCTACCTGCTATATAAAATGTTTTCCATTCAAGTAAATCTTCTAAAACATCTCTTTTTTCTATAACACCCATCTTGTAAGTATCTATACCATAGTCAATATTTGTGGTGTAACATATACCTGCATGTTTTCTAAGTCCTTTTTCTTTGGCATTTTTAAAATAAATTCTAGGGATTAAATCATACATATAAGGATTCTTTTGCAAATTTTCCATATAAAATTTCTTTATGTCATCAACGATTACTATCAAATCAACTTGTTTTTTTTCATTTTCACTATAACCAGCCTGATAAGCAATACTTGAACCATATGCTTTAACGGACACAACTGGTGGAAGTGTTTTCAAAAAAACTAATATTCTATCTCTTATATTATCTTTTTTCATAATTTACTAATTTACTCCTTGTTATCACTGTAATCAAAATCATTGATTAACCATTTATCATTTTCTTTGACAATTTCTATTGTTTTTGTAATTACATAATAATTTATTTCATCTGCAAGTACTTCACTATTAGAAAATGTTACTTGAACAATTATTTTATTATTATCAAATTCAATACTATCTATAGATATTTTACTTTTTATATAACTATTACTTTGTGGTATAGAAGTTAAAAAATATGTAACGTTATCAATTTTAGATACATACTTTTTATTTTCAAAAGTCATACCTTCAAGTTGAGAAATTCCATTACTAGTAAATATATTTTTAACAACAGATTCATAGTCATCAACTTGGTATAAATTTACATCATCTTTTGTTACTTGTAATGTTTTAAAAATTACTGCTGGATTTTCATAGACTTTGATTACGTCGTTTATGAGTTCCTTTGCAACATTATTTGCTTCGTCCTTTGTCATTTCATGTTCTTTAACAACAACATTATTACTTCTTCCCTTTATATAAAGGAAACTACCTAAAGATAATAAAACCACCCCGAGTATTATGTATATCAAAGATTTTTTCATACATTCCTCCTAAAGTAATTATATTATATAATAAGTTTTTTTTAAACCTCAAATTCCATTATTTTGATTTTCCATCTATATGAAGTCAAAAGTTCATTTACGAAAATAGACTTATTGAATCTATTAGTAAAAATATAAACATAATTTCTAGTTCTAGTAAGTGCAACATAAAAAAGTCTTCTCTCTTCTCCATATAAAACGTTTTCCTTCTTTTTTGTACACAAATAGTTAAGTAAATCATTTTCCTCAATCTTATTTGGAAATCCTAGATAGTCATCAACTACATTTAAAATAACAACATTTTCACCTTCTAAACCTTTTGAAGAATGAACTGTTAAAAAAGTAATATTTTTACTTTCATTTTTTGTATATATTATTTTATTATTATCTAAAGTAAAGTTATTATTGTCTATAAGTAAAAGAACATCTTTATTATTTCTTCCAAGCACTAATATATCATTATGTTTTTCTAGAATATGTATAAAATCACTTATTATGTTTTTAGAAAATACAATGATTATTGAATTTTTAAGTCTTTTAAAAGAGTGCAAACTTTTCCTCATCTGTCTTTTATTCTTCATAACAAAACGCGAAGATACATTAACAACATCACTTGGACATCTATAAGTATTTTTTAATTTTATAATTTTTGAGTTTAGGAAATTTCTCTTAAAATTAAAAAAAATGTTTAAATCACAGCCTGTAAATGAATATATCGACTGAAAATCATCTCCTACTGCAGTTAAATATAAATTAAATTTATCATAAAGTTTTTTTATAAGCAAATATTTTGAAAAAGATGTATCTTGATACTCATCAATAATTACATATTTATATTTAAAATATTTAAGTTTATCAATTTTCTTTATAGCAAGGTTAATAATATCATTAAAATCTATTTTATTGTTACAAAAAAGTTCTTCTTCATATAATGCATATATTTTAAAAATAACAATTAAAAGTATTTTCTTATCTTTATCTTTTTCTTTCTTAATAATATTTAAAAAATATTGTTTATCATAATTATAGGATTTAAACAAATTTATAAAGGAAACAATAACACTCTCAAAGTTAGTTAAAAATGTCTTTTTATTAAGTTCTTCATCTTTTATATAAAAATCCAATAAGTCTTTCGTTTTATCATAATTTATAAAAGAATAAAAATATTCTTCTGTTATATATTTTAAAAGATTATCATTTGCAATTTCTTTTTTTTGATTCAATATATCAAGGGACAATTTATGAAATGTTTTAACATCTACATCAGCAATATTATTTTTATTTAATGACTCTTTTAAAGAATTTACACTTTCATTAGTAAAGGATATGCATAATATTTTATCTGGTTTTATACCATTTTCAATTAAATAATTAACTCTTGCTACTATCGTAAGTGTTTTACCACTTCCTGCTCCTGCAACAATCAAGAGGGCTCTATTTATACATTTAACTGCCTTTGTCTGTTCTTTATCTAATGTATACTTACCAAAAGTATACTTATCCTTTTTAAAAATATTAAACATAATAATATTATATAAAAAGCATTTACAAATTCCTTAAATCATTACTTTATTATTTTTAATTATTACTTCTATATATATTAGAAGTCCTATCAAAACCATTTATATAATACTCTGGAATTTTTCCATTAACTACATATATAGAAAGTGGTATTTGATTTTCTATTTCAACTTTTTCAGTAATAAATGGCATTGTTATTTGTTCAGTTGCTTTAATGTTAATATATATTGAAATAAGAGCATTATTAAGACCATATTCTTCTACTTTTGTAGAAATGCATGATTCAAATTCCCCAGTAAGAGAAATTTTAACAGGAATTCTTGGTCCCAAGTTTGCAAATAAATAATTATTTGACACTATACCAGAGGGAATCATTATTACAATTCCATCTTTTGTAAAATTTTTCTTATCATTAACAACAATATTTTCTCTAATATTTATTTTTGACAAATCACCATATTCTAAATTATTAAACATGTCATAAACATTTTCTGTAACAGCATCTAAAAATTTATTTACCTCACTAGAATTATATACTATTGTCTTGATATCATCATTACTTCCATATATAATTTCATAAAGTTTATTATTATCTACATGATAACTTTTTGAATTATACGCAGTTGTTACAATTTGTTTTGTTACTTTTGTTGCTATCATATAGGAATAATCTTTTATACGTTCTTGAGTAGCATTGTTTATAAAAAAAAGATTTAATATTGTTAAAGCAATAATCACTAAATTGATAATCAAAAATTTATTTATTTTCACTATACCACTCCAGTAAATTATATGAAAAAAAGCTATCAATTTGATAGCTTTTAAAGTATACCCATTTGTTTAAGTACAAAATATCCAAGTACAGCAAGTAATAAAAGTAAAATAAAGCTTATAAATACTATTTTAAATGTACTATGACTATTCTTTAAGTCTTCATCATATTCATCAAGTTCATCACTAGAATCAGTATCACTCTCTGAAGCTGTACTTACTAAATCTTCTTTTGAAAGTTCCATAGAACCAGTATAGAAAGTATTCTCTTCTTCCTTCTCTTTTTCCTCTTCACTTTCTCCTTCTGCTTCTTTCTCATCATAAAGTTTGTTTATATCTTCTTGTGAAAGTTGCTTTTCAAGCTTAATGTCAATAGTAGTAGCAAGTAAATCACTTAAAAGTTCTTTCTCTTCTTCATCTTTGATATCATCAGCTAAAGTTTTAGAAGTAATTGTATCAATAAGTTCTTTAAGTTCCTCACTATCTTCTTCAGTAGGTTCTTTTTTGTATAAATACTTTTTATTTAATGAAGACAAAACATTATAATCATCATCTTGTATATTTCTTCTTTTCTCAAGAATGTCATCATCTTCCTTACGATTCCTCTTAGCTTCCTCCAAAACTTTATTTATATCAAACTCCTTAGGTTTAAATACTTTAGGAGTAATTTCTTTTATTTCTTCTTTTGGTTCGCCAATTAAGTCTTTATATTCTTTTATTTTTTGATAATTTTCTCTATTAGGTTTTTTCATATCTATGGTAGACAAATCAATACTTGCATCATCATCATTTACAGAAATTTCTTCATATCCAATTTTACTGTTAATTTCATCATATAATACTCTATTTTTATCTACTCTAGATTTTTTCGGTGCATTAGAATTATCGCTGTATCTCTCACTACGTCTTTCCACAATGCCTCACCTCTTTCAATTTTAATTTTACCATATATTTTTTTTTATTAAAATAATTCTATTACAATAATTGTAAAACAAGTGTAAATATTTTGTTGTAAACAGTGTAATATTATTATATAATTTACTAAAGAAAGGATGAATTAAATATTATGGAAGTTAAAGTTAATAAAGACGCTTGTATCGGTTGTGGAGCATGTCAAGCAGTATGTCCAGAAGTTTTTGAACTTGACGACGATGGATATGCAAAAACAATAAAAAATGAAATTAAAGATGAAGAAAAAGATGCAGTTATAGAAGCTAGTGAAGGATGCCCAACTAGTGCTATAGAAGTAAAAATAGATCAAGAATAATTCCTGATCTATTTTTCATTTGCAGCAGCATAAAGTTTTTTTACTTCTTTTGGATTAAGTTTTCTGTATTCTCCTGATTTTAAGCCTGTCAAATCTAAAAAGCTAATTCTTTCTCTTTTAAGTTTTAACACTTTGTAACCAACAGATTCAAACATCTTTTTAACTTGATGATTTCTTCCTTCGTGAATAGTAATTTCAACGATAGAAGTATTAGTAGTCTTATCTATCTTTCTTACTTTTACTCTTGCTTTACTAGTTTTTACACCATCTATTACAACACCGTTTTTCAAAATCATTTGAGACTTAGGATCAAGAATTCCTTCGATTTTACAAACATAAACTTTATCAATTTCATTTCTAGGATGCATTAAATTATTAGCAAACTCTCCATCATTAGTAAGTATAAGAAGTCCAGTCGTATCATAATCAAGACGTCCAACAGGGTAAATTCTCTCTTCACATTCAATTAAATCCACAACAGTTTTTCTTCCATGTTCATCACTAACAGAAGTAATTACTCCACGAGGTTTATTCAAGATATAATAAACTTTATTCTGTTTAGAAATTATATCACCACAAACCTCAATAGTAGAATTTTCATTAACTTTCGTACCTAAAGTATCTATAACTTTACCATCTACTTTTACTTTTCCTTGCTTAATAAATTCTTCTGCTTTTCTACGAGAAGTATATCCACTTTCTGCAATAATTTTTTGTAAACGTTCCATTTCAAATCACCATAAACATTATAACATCAAAAGAAAGAAAAACAAAAGAAAATCTCCTAATTGAAAAGGTTTTTAAAGAAATTAAATATTCTAACAAAGAAATTCTCTTTTTTTTCAGATTTTTTTAAAGTAGTGACATAAATATCTTCCCTATAGATTTCCTTATCATTTAATGAAACTATAACATCCCCTATTTTCTCATCATCTTTAAAATCTCCATCAGTATATATATCTGATACTACTTTAACTAACTTTTGTTCTTTTTTAGTAAGCGGATAAAAAAAACTTTCTTTTACATAAACATTTCCATCGTAATTAAAATTTTCTACACTAAAATTATTTTTATCTATTAAAAGTATATTATCATATAGAGAAAAAACATATTCATAAAGTTTTTCGTGATCATAATATTCATCACCATCATTAAGTGTGACTGCGGTTAAATTTAAATTATTCTTATTAGCAGTTGTAACTAGTGTCCTACCAGCCTTTGGTGTATAACCAGTTTTCCCACCAGTTGCATATTTATATGACTTTAAAAGTTTATTTCTGTTGTACCAAACATAAGTTTTTTCTCCAGTTGAAACAGTCCATTTTTTAGTACTTGATATATCACAGTAATCTAAAAGCGTTGAAGCATAACTAGAAAGTAAAGCCATATCATATGCTGTTGAATAATTTTGTGTATCTTCATCTAATCCATGACTGTTGCTGAAAATAGTATTTTTCATTCCTATTTCTTGAGCTTTTTTATTCATCATTTTTACAAAATTTTCTTCACTTCCACCAACATACTTTGCAATAACTACAGCAGCATCATTTCCACTTCTAAGTAAAAGTCCGTACAAAAGATTTCTAAGTGTCATTTTTTCTCCAACTTCTATATAAATATTGGATCCATACATTGGTAAAACTTCTTCACCAACAGTTACAACATCATCTAAGTTTTTATTTTCAATTGCAACTACTGCGGTCATTATTTTTGTAATAGATGCAATAAGTCTTTTTTCATCTTTATTTTTTTGATATAAGATTCTCCTACTAGATGTATCTAAAACTACTGAAGAAGTTGCACTGTCTGATATTGCATAAACAGTTAAATTACAACAAAGTATTATAAATATTACAAGTATTGATGTGTAGTTAACCATTCTAAAGTCATGATCAGCAATTGTAACTAAGTCATTCATTAGTGGTCCTTCACCAGCAATAATACTAGTTTTATCATATGATTTAACTAAATCGTTTATTTTTTCAATTTGATTTGCCAGTTCATCTGATGCTATTTCATATGTTGAATTTACAATGATAAGTTGATATTTATCATTATCTATCATTTTACTTAAATCACTTGGAAGTAACATCGCCATTGCAGGGTCCATAAATGTTAATGGAGCTAAAACCAAATCAATACCTTCAATATTTTCTAGTTTACCTACAAGTTCTTTGACATCATTTGTCTTAACATCTTTGTCAAGCAATATTATTTCTGGAGAAACAATATTAAATTTTTCTGCCAAATCAGAATTTGCAACATTGAATGCTAAATCTTTAGGCAAAGATTCATCAAGTTTGTAATATACATCATAATTTTTATTACCATAATATGCTGGTATTAATAAAATTAAGAATGCTATGATTATACCTTTATAATGTTTAGTTGAAAATTCTTGTAACTTTTTAAATTCAGGAAACAATACTTTGTGCATAGTTTTATCTATTAGTTTATCACCAACCATAAGAAGTGCTGGGAATAAAGTAAGAACACATATTAAGCCCCATAAAACACCTTTAGCCATAACAATACCGATATCAGTACCAAGAGTTAAGTCCATTGTACATAATGCTAAAAATCCTGCGAATGTTGTAAGGGATGAACCAAGTACTGATTGGAAAGTTGCCACGATTGCATTTGCCATGGCATCTTGTTTAGATATTTTAGGATTATCTAGTTTTGCTTGTTCATATTTATGATACAAGAATATTGAGAAGTCCATTGTAACCCCAAGTTGTAAGACTGCAGTTATTGCTTGAGTTATATAAGAAATTTGTCCTAAGAAAATATTTGACCCCATGTTGTAAATAATAGCAAAACCGATATTTCCAAGTAAGAAGAATGGTATAACATAAGAGTCAGTTGCTACAAATAAGACTGCTAAACAAAGAATAACAGCAATTGTTACATAAGCAAATATTTCTTTATTTGATAAATCCATTGTATCAATTACCATACTTGTCATACTACTTACTTTTGTAGCATCACCTACTACTTCACGTAAACTTCTTACAGCATCAATTGTTACATCTTCACTAGTTGTACCATCAAATGTTACCATGATAATTGTTTCATTATCTTTATTTAACTTTTCTGTAACAAAAAAGCACTATGCAGTTTTTCAACCACACAATGCTTTTTATCTACATCTCTTCTTTTAATTTTTCAAAGGCATCTTTGCTCTCCTGCCATGCCGCAGGTGTTCCGCCGATGATCGAACATCCTTCATGTAAGGTGATCGGGCTGCCATCAATCTGTGTAATCTTACCTCCGGCTTCCTCCAGGATCACCGATGCTGCCGCATAATCATACGGCTGCAGTTTCAGTTCCAGATAAGCGGTGTTACTTCCGGATGCTCCTCTGCAGAGTCCCAGTGCCGCAGAACCACCGCAGCGAATTACCACGCGGAACAGCCAGTCGATTCCTGCTTCATTGTATCTCGCACAGCCAAATTCCACGATTCCCTCTTCCACCGGTTTGTCAGCCATCTGAAGTCTTTTTCCATTCAGATAACTTCCGTGTCCTCTCACTGCCACATACATATCGTCCACATATGGATGATATACAAATCCGGCAATCATCTGCTCGCCATGCGCCAGACCAACCGATATACAACTGTGATGATAATCAAACATAAAGTTCGTAGTTCCATCGATCGGATCTATGTAGAAAGTAAATTCACCCTCTGCATCAGCACCGGCGTTTCCTTCCGTGTCTTCTTCCCCGAAGAAAGCAGCTCCCGGAAGAATCTCACCCAGACCTTTGATCAGAAATCTCTGGATTGCTGTATCATAATCCGTGCAGAAATTTGCAAGTCCCTCTTTTTTGTGGATATTTTCCTCACCCGGCCTCGCCTTCAGCATTTTCTGTCCGGCTTCCCTTACCAGTTTCTCGATTGCAGCATATCTCGGCTCTGAACATTCCGGCGCAATCGCCTCTTCCGGAAGGCTTCCCTCTACAGCTGTAACAGCCTCCGAGGTGTTTTCCACATCTGCTTCTTTCTGAGTAGCACTTTTCCACGGGATAACATCCCAGCCACCGATTTTCTTCACACTGGAAACAATTCTGTTTCTGGTTCTCTCAAATCCCCAGTAGATTGCTCCGCCAATTATTCCACCAAGCGTATTAAAGAAAAGATCTGTCAGCTGAAACGTTCCAATTTTCAAAAAAAGCTGGCAGGTTTCAATTCCAAGTGAAAAGCAGAAACTGATCTCAAAACTGTTCAACAATACTTCCTGAATTCTTTTATCCTTTGTGTGATCTTTTTCTTCTCTCGCCCAGAAAAGAAAAATAATAAACGGCATAAACAGTATCAGATTCTCAAAATTCTCCGTATACAGCTGTCCGTTATAATGCAGTCCCCAGATTCCGATCACGTTTTCCAGCGGATTTCCCCAGACGCTCCGACAGAATAACGTACGAAAAAGCAGCATACAGGTATAAAACACAAGGAAAAAGTGTCTGCGAAACCAGCTGCTTTCTTTAAACTGCCAGATCCACGCTCTGGCTACCGGTCCAACACCCTGCTTCCTTCCCAGCATATAGACACACATGATCAGAACCGCGATAAGCAGCGATGCGCCTGCTGCCTGATAGACTGCTCCAAGAACATCCACCAGCACATTTACAAAATACTTCATATCTTCCCTCTCTCTCCGATCAGTTCATAATAAAAAATATATTGCTGCATAATGCCTCTCATGCCATGATATCTCCTGTTCGGAAAACCTCTGCGATAATGTTCATCAAGAACCTGCCGGATATGCGTATCGATCGGGAATGCATCCATGTGATGCAATGCAAACAGACAAATGCAGTCTGCTACTTTTTCGCCTACTCCACTGAGCTTCATCAGTTCTTTTCGTGCTCTGCGGTAATACTTCATCTGATACAGTTTTTCCAGTGAAACTTCTCCCTCCAGAATGCTTCGCGTTGTCTCCACGATATATCTGGCACGGTATCCCATT
>ERZ857998.975-NODE-975-length-36552-cov-8.907307_pt1 | contig 36552 bp, 36 predicted proteins | sample MGYA00519954_ERZ857998 | MGnify/ENA primary metagenome ERZ857998 (study PRJEB31778, sample SAMEA3449424) | human gut metagenome | biome: human gut; feature: human-associated habitat; material: faeces | place: United Kingdom | collected 2010/2012 ...
GAGTTACAGCATTAAATCTTGGTATCCATACCCACATTGTTGTTATATCATCCATTGGTATAATTGTACCTGGTGTTGCATTTAAATAAGTTTGCCTATTTGTATCTTTTACAGTTACAGCATTAGCCCACATTCCTTTGTATTCTCCTGTTGAATTATAACTATACCATGGATTATTTTTATCTGTATTATCTTTATTTGCCTTTTTCCATACACTATTTGTTTCATCATAATATACTGGAATCATATTACTTGCTAGAACTGGAGCGTTTGCTCCACTTGTATCTAATGTTTCTACATTAGTATTATCTACTCCAATACTTACTACAAATTTAAAAGTAAATCCTGTTATTGTACCAGTTGAAGTATTACCATTTACAGATGTTGTTGGTGAACTTCCAAAGTTTTCATCTACCCATAATCTTAATCTATAATATTTAGTTTTGTTTGGATCTATTATATCACTATATAGTTTCATATTATTATTTACTTTTGTTAAGTTATTTAATGTTGTTGGTTCTATTAATTTTGTTTCTGTATTATTTTTAACTTCAGTTAAGTAAGCTTTTATATTACTTAAATTATTTGTATTATCACTTGTTAATAATATATTATAAGATACTCCTGTTGTTGTTTGTTTTTCTAAACTTACGTTAAAATCAAAATAATTATCACTTTTCATACCTTCTGTATTACTTAAAATATCATTATTTGTTATAGTCATACTAGAAGATGTTTCATTATAATTAAATTTTAATCCTCCGACTAAAATGGTATTATCTTTATTACCTACAAAATTAAATTTAATTAAAGCATAAGTAACCCCTATAATTAAAGCAAATGATAAAACAGAAGTTATTGCTACTTTTAATATGTTCATATTCTTATTCATATAATCACGTCCTTATTATCATATTTATTTTATCATATATTATTTTAATTAACAATTATTTTATTAAAAAAATATACTATTTTGGGTAGTATATTTTTTCATCTTTTTTAAGTCTTATGTAAAATAATCCATTTTGAAAAGCAGTAAATTCTTTATAATCTTCTAAACAATTAGCCTCTAAATTTTTAATTTGTTCTTCAAGTTCTTTTATTTTATCGTTTAATTCTTTTATTATTTTATCTTTATCATCTTCTTTTTCATATACAATTGTATCTTCTTTTGTTCCTGCAACATGACAAAAACCTAAGTTATACCAAGTATAATTATCTTTTTCTATTTTTCCAATATAATCATATATACCATAATCAATAAATCCTAAAATTTGTTTATCAAGTCCTGCTTCTTTTCTTGCTCTTAAAAACTCTCCTACTACTTTTATTTGATTTTTATTACTATCTTTTTCTTTCCTTTTATCCGTTCCTAAAACTTTAGTTAAAAGATTGGCACTTTCACCAGATGCTTGATCATAAAATAAATAACAATGTTTTAAAGGATCTACTGCGTATTTACCTCTGTCACTAAATTTATAATTATACCCTTTTGGACATATCCAGTATTCAAAATGTAAATGTGTTCCTGTTGAATAACCTGTTGAACCCATATAACCTACAATGGCTTTTTGTTTAACTTTTTCTCCTACTTTTATTGTAGTTCTATTTTTTAAATGTAAAAATCTATAAATAATGGTATTATTTTTTTTATCATATTTAAACACTGTATAATTACCTAAGTTTTTATCATAACCTTCTTCTACTAAAGTAGAATCATATATAGCATATACTTTTTCGCCTTGATATTTATTCCAACCTAAATCAACACCATAATGATATGAAGTTACTTTTGTAATAGGATCAACTCTTTGTCCAAACTTATCTGTTACCCCAATAAAATCAAGGGGTAATCTTTCATACATATAAAAACCTCCATCCTAATATAATATATGAAGGTTTTATTTTATTAAAAATAACATTAGTTTAGTTTTGAAATTTTTTTATTGACTAAGCAAACATTTATTTGCTATAGTAGTAATTGGAAATATTTTATTTATTATTAACAATGGAGGTTTTATAAAATGAATGAAATAACAAATGAATATAACGTATATATAGATGAAAGCGGTGATGAAGGAATTAGGAAAGGATCAAAATATTTTATTTTAACTGCTATAATTGTCAAAAAAGATGAAGATTTAGATATAGCTAAAAATGTTGATATAATAAAAAGAAATTTAGAAATGAATATTAAAAATCAGTTACATTGGAATTCATTAAAAGGACGTCCAAATAAAATAATGATAATGGAAACAATTAGTAATTTAAATATTAAAATTATCAATGTAATAATTAATACAAAAAGCATTCAGTTAATTCCTTCTAATAATATTTATAATTACTTTAGTGGATATCTATACGAAAGGATTTGCTTTTATATGAACGATGTTAATGGGGTTGCAAATATAAATATAAGTTCCAGAGGTAATTTATCAAAAAAGAAGCTAAGTAATTATTTAAACAATAATAATCACAAAAAATTTAATATTGATATATCAAAGATAAAAAATATTAAAATAATTCCAAACGAAAGAAAAAGATTACTTCAATTAGCAGATTGTTGTTGTAGCGCACTTTTTCAAGCATTAAAATACAATGATACTAACCATTTTGAATACGTTTTAATAAAGCAGAATAATATTTATATTAAAAAAAATAATTTATTAAGTTATGGTATGAAATTAGTTCCAAGTGGTAGTAATTCAAATGAATTATTTAACTTAATTAATTATATTAAAAAAAATAAAAAGTGAGCTTTCCCCTGACTAAAGGTGCCCACAGGGCAAACCTGCTGGTACGCAAATACGCATACCCTTTAGTAACTCAGCGAACTACTCACTCACTGACTAAATAATACCATAAAATATATTATTTGTCAAATTTATTATATGTATAATAAATAATTTTATACTTATTTTATTTATGCAAATTTTTGCAAAATAAAAATCCTTATTGGATTATTTTTTATATGGCGGAGCGGGAGGGATTTGAACCCTCGCACCAGTTACCCGATCTACACCCTTAGCAGGGGCGCCTCTTCAGCCTCTTGAGTACCACTCCAAGAATGTTTTATTTCTAAAACGTAAGTTTATTATATAATATTTTTTTTACTTTTTCAACATAATTTTATTAATTTTTTTACTATTAATAAAATTATTTAAATATCTTAAAGAATATTATATAAAAAACTAGACATAAAATCTTATTTAATGTATATTAAACTTATGGGGGATTTTGTTATGAAATATGAAAATAAACTTAATGTTGATACGAAAGATATTAAAAGGATTAAAACAAAATTAATTGAGTATTTTAAGGTTAATCAAAATAGAACATATAACTTTAATTACTTAAGTAAACTTTTTGGTTTTAATGATGATGAAGAATGTATATTTAAAGATTTACTTGAAAACTTAGAACTTGAAGGAAGAATACTTGTTAATGAAGATGAGATTAGTTATTTTAAGAAAAACGATAGATTAAAAATTGGAAAAGTTAAATTTAATAATAATAAACCTTACATTACTTATAACAATAGTGAAAAAAGTAAAATTTATATTGATAATTTAAATGGTGCGATCAATGGAGATATCGTTTTAGTAGAAACACACGAAAATACTACTAAAAAAATTGGTGATGTAAAAAAAATTATTAAAAGATTAAATGATGAAATTATATTAGACTGTATTATTGATAGTAAAAACAATTACACTTTAGTTCCAAAAGATAAAAGTTTTAATTATGATATTGAACTTGATTATTTAGATAATAAAACACTTGTTGATGGATCTAGAATTAAAATTAAATTACATGATTTTAAAAATGGAAGATATCGTGCTTCAGTTAGTGACTTAATTGGACATAAAGATGATCCTGATTTAGAAATTAGAACTATCGCATCTGATTTAGGTTGGGAAATTAGTTTTAATAAAGATGCGATTGATGAAGCATATAAACTTCCTACTTCGGTAAAAGAAGAAGATTTAAAAAATAGACTTGATTTAAGAGATGAAACTATTTTTACAATAGATGGTAAAGATACTAAAGATATGGATGATGCTGTTAGTATTAAAAAAGATAAAGATGGAAATTATATTCTTGGTGTCCATATTGCGGATGTTAGTTCTTACATAAAATCAAATATGAATCTTTATACTGAAGCTCTTAGAAGAAGTACAAGTTGTTATCCAGTTGGATATGTTATACCAATGCTTCCCCATATTATATCAAATGGTATTTGTTCTTTAAATCCTAATGTTGATAGACTTACTTTATCCGTTATTATGAAAATAGATGAAGAAGGTAAAGTTATTGATTATGATATTAAAAAAAGTGTAATTAATTCTAGAAAGAAAATGACTTATGAAGATGTTAATAAGATACTTGTTGATAAACAAATGGCTCCTGGTTATGAAAAGTTTTTAAATGATTTAAAACTAATGGAAGAATTACATCACATATTAGATAAAAATAAGAAAAATCGTGGTTATTTAAATTTTGGTAATCATGATATAAAAATTGAATATGAAGTAAATGGTAATGTTAAAAGTATTTCTTTATGTACAAGAAAAGTTAGTGAAATGATGATTGAAGATTTTATGTTAAAAGCTAATGAAACTGTTGCTACTTTTGCAAGAAGTTTACAATTAATCTTTAATTACAGAGTTCATCCATCACCAGATCCTGAAATTATAAGACAAAAAATTGAATATATTAATTCTCTTGGTTTTAATATTAAATTACCAAAGAATCTAAATAATCCATTTGCTATTCAAAGTATTATGAAACAACTTAATGAAAATCCACTTGCTGAAGCTTTAAATGAGATTTTACTTCAAGGTATGCGTTCAGCTTACTATAGTACTTCTAATATAGGTCATTATGGGTTAGGAATTAATGCTCTTAAAGGTGAAGCTTATTGTCATTTTACTTCTCCTATTAGAAGGGTTATGGATTTAATCGTTCATATGATTATAAAAGAAATAATAACTGATGAAAAATACTTTGGTAAGAAAAATTTTGAAAGTTTTGTTAATGAATTATGTGCTTGGTCATCAAGTAGACAACGTTTAGAAGATAAAATTGAAAAAGAATGTATTGGTCTTAGAACTGCTCAATATATGCAAAATAATATTGGTAAAACTTTTGAAGGCAAAATAACTTATATAAGTAAAAAAAGTATTATGATAGTAACTAAAGAAAATGTTTATGCTAACATAAAATTAAGAGATTTAAATGAAAATTGTAAATTTGATCCTAAAACATGTACGTTTAACTTAGATGATAAAATATACACAGTTGGTGATACCTTACCAGTCGTTGTAGTGGATGTTGATATGGATTCTAGAAAAGTTCATTTTAAATATAAAAAAGAAGTTAATGAAAATACAGTTATTGGAAATATGACAAAAATAAGAAGAATAAGAAAATAAACTTATTCTTCTTTATTTATTCTTAAACTATTTACTCCTATATCATAATAAGAAAGATCAAAATCTTTTCTTTTTTTATAGTTATAAATAATCATTAAATTATCTCTTTCTTTTATTTTATATAAGTTATTAAATCTATCTTTTAAATAAATTTTATCGTTATTAAAATATTTATTTAAACTAAATTTAGATATCATAACTTCTTCATATCCTTCCACAACTAATTCTAAATTAGGATTGGCTTTATATCTTTCTTCATAAGCTTTTATAAGTATTTCAATTTGTTTTTTAGTAAGCTCATATGATAAAGTTACTCTTTCTGCACCAAGACTATGTAAAAAGGCCACTGTATAAGAATTAACCACATTAAATGATGTATCTGTTATACAAGATTTATGATTATTAAAATATCCTATTTCTCCTACTAAAACTTCTTTATTATAAGTTTTTTTATATTTGTCTATTACTCTTGGAAGTTTTAAAATTGTTCCATCTATATCCTTAATTGAGTAAATATAATCATATTTCTTCTTTAAGATGTTTATATCTTCATTTTTATCTATTAAAATATTTAATAATCTTTCTTTAGGATATGATTTAACATCTATCTTATATTCACATTTTTTATAAGGTATTTTATATAATCTTTTATTATTAAGTTCTTCAAAAGCTTTTCTTTTTAATTCATTTATAACATTAAGTGGAATAAAAACATTATTATCTATTTCTATATCTAATATTTCATATTTATAAACTGTATCTTTTATTTTATTTAATTTTTCCTCTACTTCCTTTTTTGTTGTAGCTTTTTTTATAGCTTTATCTATTTTTGATGAACTAACAACTATTACTTTATTAACACCATCAGTTACTTCAAAAATTATTTTTTCATTTAGTTTAGCAATAAATTTAGCCTTTACTAATACTTTTCTTTGGTTAGAAGATATAATATTATTAATTTCTTCATTAAGTTTACTATCAAGAGTAAGTAAAACTTTATCATTTTTTTCTACTTTATCATTTACTTTTATAGTTATAATATCGCCTTTTTTAGCGTTTTTTACTAGTTTAGAATTAATATAAAAATTATTTACATTAACACCAACATCATTTTTACCTACAATTCTTAAACCATCATTTATATTTATTTCATCATTAAGTTTTATCGTAGCAATATTATTTTTATAACTAATAACTTTACCTACTTCTACTCCTTGATGATTAGGTCTTGAAACATTTATAACCTTATTATTTTCTTCATCAAATAAAAATCCTTTAGTAAATTCTCTATTAAATATTTTCTTTAGATTATATAACTCTTCATAATCAATTTTTATTTCATTATTTTCATAATAAGAATCTATCGCTAATCTATAAAGTTTTACAACAGTATAAACATAACTACTTGATTTCATCCTTCCTTCGATTTTTAAACTAGTAATACCAACGTCAAGTAAAGTTTTTAAATTTTCTAATGAACATAAATCTTTCATACTTAATGGATAAAAATTTTCTAAGAGTGTATTATTTTTCTCATCAACGATACTATACATTTGTCTACAACTACCTGCACATGTACCCCTGTTACCGCTTCTTTGTCCAATTAGGCTACTCATTAAACATTGTCCTGAGTAGCTTACACATAAAGCTCCATGAACAAATATTTCAATATCTATATTTGTGTTTTCTTTTATTTCTTTAATTTTAGAAACACTTGTTTCACGAGCAAGTACTACTCTTTTTACCCCAAGTTTTTCCATAAAAGATGCGCCATCAAGGTTATGAATATGCATTTGGGTTGATGCATGAACTTCTAAATTAGGAAATGTTTTTCTAACTAAATCTAACATTCCTAAGTCTTGAATAATAACAGCATCAACATTATTTCTATGTAAAAAAGAAATATATTCTAAAAAGCTATCTACTTCTTTTTCATACACTAAAATATTAGTAGTAACATAAACTTTTACACCATAAAGATGAGCATAATTAATTGCTTTTACTATCTCTTCATCAGTAAAATTAGATGAAAAAGCACGTGCTCCAAAAAGTTTGCCACCTATGTAAACTGCATCACATCCCGCTTCAATTGCAGCTTTTAAACATGAAAAGTCCCCTGCTGGGGCTAGTAATTCTACTTTTTTCATAATCTATTCCTTTCTCTTTGTTCTTCTTTTAATACACTTTCTAACTCTAATATAATTTCTTTTAATTCCTTTAATAATAATTCTTTTTTAGAAATTAATAAATCTTGTTCTAACTCTAAACTAATTGTTTTAGTCAAAATAGCAATATTTTTTATTTTATTTTCTTTTTCTTGTAATGATAAGTATTCTTTATATTTTATACTTTTTATAAATTCTAATATAATTGTTCTTCCAACATCTTTTAAATTATTAATTTCTTTTAACTTATCTATATTATTTAATAAATCTTCAAAAGTAAAAATATTGTTTTTATATAAAACGTAACATAATCTTTTGTTAAGGTTTAAATTTTCAAGTAAAATAACACCTTGATTTTTTAAATTATCTACTTTTATTTTATAATCATTTTCTTCTTCTTTTAAATAAAAACCAAATTCATGTAATTTATCTTTTATTTCTGTAGCTCTTTTTAATCCAATTTTAGTCATATAAAATAAATCCTGATATTTTAAATTTAATAAATCTTTTATGAAAAAAACACCATTATTTTTTAATCTATTTAATGTTCCCGTATTTAGATTTAAAACTTCGATTGCATCACTTTCTTTTATCATAAAACCACCCTTAATAATTCCAAATGCTTAATTTTCCTTTAGCTTTTATAGGAGTTATTTTTTCAATATCTTCTAAAACCCAAGCATATCTTCCAGCTTCATAATGACCGCATAAATATTCTATATAATTATTCTTTTTTAAATTATTTATAAAATCTTCTGTCATATAAATACAGTCAACTAATTTACATTTACATATTATATAACCATTATGTAACTCATCTTCTTTATAATACTTTTTTAATTCTTCTTTAACATTTTTATTAGTACATAAACTAGAATGAATATAAAGTTCTCCTCTGTAAGAAGTTTTCCAACTTCTTGTTTCAATAAATTTTACTTTCTTATAAATAAGGGTAGCAAATGGTTCTTTTATTGTTAAAACTTTCATATTTTATGCTCCTTTTACTTGATTTAAGTAATTATTTACTTTCATAGCCCAGGTATTACTTCCTCCAGCATATTTTTTTTCCATAAGTTCTGGAGTTGTTAATCCTTTTTTATAATAACCATTAGATAAAAGTTTAATAAACGATTCAATACCCTCTTCTAAAGTATCAAACTTTCTAAAACTTCCTCCAAAACAACCAGGACTACCTTTCATACCACCAACATTATTACATTCTCTTACAAGTCTTGAACATCCCCATTTACAACCTGTTTCAAGAAGGGAAATAGATACTGCCACATAAGGGTCAACTTCATATTCAATAGAGTATTTAGCAAATAAATTACCTGTACCTTTTAAATTAGATTTTAATGATTTATTTAATTTAGCTGCAAGTTCATCAATAGTTAGTCCTTCATATAAAACTTCAACAAATATTTCCTCTCCTTTTTTATCTGTGGGATTAAAATTAATTTTTTTATTTTCTTCTGGTATAACATCTATCTTATTTTCATTAAGAAGTCTATAAGCATTAAATAAATCTTTTTCATATATATAAATAAGCATAACTAAAATAATAATAGCTATTAAAAATGATATTAATATGTATTTTATTATTTTCAACTTATTCATAACTTCCTCCGTTTAATTAATTTACGTCTATTAGTATAACAAATTTTTCTTAATTTGACAAAATTTGATACAAATATTATATAAATTTTATAAAATCGTGATATAATATCATTATATTATTAGTGAAGGAAGGAAAAAGTATGAAAGTTTATAAAAAAGAATTACCTGCTGGAGTAAGAAAAATGTTTACTACTGAAAAAGGTGTTAAAGTTAAAATAGTTAATAGTTTATATACTAAAAATAAAAAGAAAAAAAACAAATAAATTTTTAAAGTTTATTTGTTTTTTAATATTCTTCTTTTAACGCATCAGCTTTTGTTTTATGAACAGTTCCTTTTTTATGGCTTGGTGGTGAATATATTGAATAAAGTTTCAAAGGCATTGTTCCTATATTTATTATATTATGCCATGTGTTTTGTGGAACAACAATAATACTTCCATCATATACTTGTTTACTAAAAGTAACATTTTCCTTTTCTTTTCCCATGTTAACCAAACCTACACCTTGAACAATTACTAATATTTGATCAACTTTAGGGTGTATTTCAAGTCCAACATCAGTTCCTACAGGAATATTCATTAAAGTTATTTGAGTGTTATTACCAGTCCATAATGTACTTCTGTAATTTCTATTTAATTTTGTTATATCATTTATATTTATAACAAAAGGATTATCTCCATAATCTTTTATAATATTATTTTCATCATTATTTCTTGTAAAATAATCATAATAGTTATAATAATTCATAAAAACCCCTTTCATATATATAATATGTAAGAGGTTTTTTAATGTTTATTTATATTTTTTTATTATTCTTAAGGTATTTAAAATTGTAAGTAATGTTACTCCTGTATCAGCAAATACAGCAAGCCACATATTAGCATAGCCAAATAAACTTAAGAAAAGAATTAATAATTTTACTGTTATAGCAAAAATTAAATTTTGTTTAATAATATATTTTGTATATTTTGATATATCTATTGCAAGAGGTATTTTATCTATCTCATCATTCATAATAACAATATCACTTGCTTCAATAGCAACTTCACTACCAACATTTCCCATAGATATTCCTATATCTGCTCTTTTCAAAACTGGTGCATCGTTAACACCATCTCCAATAAACATTGTTATTTTATTATCTTTAGCCACTTCTTCATAACTTTCATATTTATCTTTTGGGAGCATTTCATATTTTATTTCATCAATTTTTAGTTTACTTCCTATATCTAAAGCAACTTCTTTTTTATCTCCAGTAAACATAAATGTTTTAATTCTATATTTTTTCAACTTTTCAATTGTTTTAGAAGCATTATCTTTAATACCATCACTTATATAAACGGATGCAACATGTTTATTATTAATATTTAAATGAAGTAGTCCATCTTTATGGCAATTACATAATGTTTTATTTCCAATAGTTATAAAATCATCATTAATTTTAAATGATATTCCTTTTCCCTCTAATTCTTTAAAATCCTTTACATCTTTTGCTATAATCTTACCCTTTTTTAAATTAGTTATTGATTTAGCAATTGGATGATTAGAAAAGCTTTCTCCTTTTACCATTATATCTATTATTTCATCTTTAGAATAAGTTTTATCAGTAATTACAATATCTGTAACTTTAAAATCTCCTGAAGTCAAAGTTCCTGTTTTATCAAAAATAATACTTGTTGTGTTACTTAAATTATCTAAGTAATTGCTTCCTTTTATTAAAATGCCTTTTTTACTAGCTACCCCAATACCTGTAAAATATGATAAAGGAATAGATATAGCTATAGCACATGGACATGATATTACTAAGAATGTTAGACCACGATATAAAGCATCGTTTTGTGATACATTAAATAATAAAGGAAGGAAAATAATAACTAAAATAGCTAATAATAAAATAATAGGTGTATAAACTTTACTAAATTTAGAAATTATTGTTTCTGTTTTTGTTTTTTTATCTGTAGCGTTTTCTAAAAGTTCGATTATTTTATTAACTGTTGAGTCTTCAAATAAGGAAGTAGCTTTTATTGTTATTACATCTGAAACATTAATGCTACCGGATAAAACATTGCTTTTTTCACTAACAGGAACAAAAGCACTTTCTCCAGTTAAAGAAGACATATCAAGATAAGTACTTCCTTTAACTATAACTCCATCAACTGGTATTTTTTCTCCTTTTTTAACAATAAGTAAATCATTTATTTTTATATCTTCAACATCTACTTTAGATGTTGTATTACCTTTTTTTAAATTAGCATAGCTTTGTTTTATATCAAGTAAATCTTTAATGCTTTTTCTTGAATTATTAATAGCTTTTTCTTCAAGTATTTTACCAATTGTATATAATGAAATAACCATTGCCCCCTCAAGAACATTATTAGTAAAAAATGCCCCAAGACAAGATATTGTTATAAGTAAGTTTTCATTTATTGTTTTACTTTTTATTAATAACTTAATTGAATTTAAAAATGTTCTGTAAAGAAGTAAAACATAAGATATTATATATAAAACCAATTTTACATTATCATTAATCTTTAAAAAGTATCCAAGTAAACAAATAACTATACCTAAAATTAAAATAGCTAAATGATATTCTTTTTTAACATTAACTTCTTCTTTTATTATATAAGAATCAGGTTCAACTTTTTTAACAAAATCATTTAATTCTTTTATTGTAAAATCTTTTTCTGATTCATAAATCAATTTAGAAGTATTAAAATTAACAACAACATTTTTAAAATCTTTATTTTTATTTAAACTTTCTTCAAGTTTTCTAGCACAATTAGCACAGTCTAGATTATTTATATTATATTTATATTTTTTCATAATTTTTCCTTTCTATAATTTATGATTTATATGTTCTAGTCCTATTTCAAATACTTTTCTTACATGGTCATCATCTAAAGTATAATAAACTTCTTTACCAACTTTTTTACATTTAACAATACCGCTTCTTCTTAAAGTACTAAGTTGATGAGAAATAGATGATTTTGTCATTGATAAAGCATTAGCAATATCACATACACACATTTCATGAGAATCAATAACAAATAATATTTTACATCTTGTTGTGTCCCCGATTAATTTATAAAAATCTGCAAGTTTATAAAATATTTCATCATTAGGCATTTTACTCTTGGCAAATTCAACACTATCTTCATGAATAATATTACAATCACATATAAATTCATTTTTACTCATATTTATTCCTCCACATATATTTTTTAAGTCAATATAATTATAGTTGAATAATCATTCAATTGTCAACACCAAAAAATAGTAAATTTATTTTAATTTACTATCTCCTGTTTCATAATCTATTTCTATACCTTCTTGAATATTATATATAAAAACATTAAATTTTATTCCCTTACCATTATCTTCCACTGAATAAGCTTCGATTAATACTCCTGTTGCTAATAGATTACTACCCTTATATATAGGAGTTACTCTATATAAAACATGATTAGAAGTTTCTTTTATATACTTACTAACTTTATTTTCAAAAATTAACATTGAAGAAGTGTTCATATATCTCGTACATGTTATTAAATTCTTTTCATTAGCATTTTCACCAGTTAACTGATATCCAATTAAATGACACCTATTATACAAATATTTTCCATCTACGATATCATATTTAACAGTATGCCATCCAGACGGTTTAATCATTCCAATTGAAGTTCTATCTTCTTTAGGCATTAACTCTTTTCCAATACAAGAATAAGCAGTCCCTGCTCTTTTAAGATAATCTAAGTTACTATATTTTTCAAAAACTTTAGTAGTATGCTCTTCTTCAGTAAAATAAGGAATATTGTTATTTATATAAACATAAGGCTTTCCATTATAATCTGGTATATCCTCTATAGTATAAATAACATTATTTATATTAAATAAATCGTAAAAATAATTTCTTATATCTTCATTCCCATTTAACCCTAGACATGAAAATATCATAATAATTAAAATAGGAAATATAACCACACCATTTTTCTTTTTCATATCATACCTCAAGTATAATTTTAATATAATAAAATATTTTTATCAAGAAAAATAAATATAATGTTTAAGGTGGCAATTTGCAACCTTAAACATTTACTTAATAAAAACTTTATTAAAGTCAAAATATATACATTATTTTTAAAAATAGTGTGTATTTAATACCATAAGTCTACACTTTTTTATCTTTTTTTGTGTATTTTTATCTTACATGACACCACAAAACACATTCTAATGTTCAAGATCACAAATTGTGATCTTGAACATTAAATTACTAACCTTTGCTTTTCAAGGTTGCAAATTGCAACCTTGAACATTTGTTAATTTTGAAATTATTTTATTTAATATCTCCCTATCTTCTATTAAGCCTATATAAAAACATTTCTTACCTAAATCTTTAAAAGATGAACCACAAGTATATAAAATATCTTTGTCTATTATAATAAATCTATCATGAAATTTATTATTATTTATAAAAGTTACATTTTTATATTGCATTTCATACTTCTTTTTTAATGTATCATCTATATTTGATGATACAACCACTATATTAGTTTTAATATTCTTTAAAATATCTAATAATTCTTTACCAGCATAATTATCTATTATAATTATTTCCTTTTTAGCTTTATTTAATATATCCATAAATAAAGAATAAGCATCATATATTTGACCATCATAAAACACAGTATTAACTTTAGTATTATTATTTAATCTATTAAAAGATTCTTCTAATTTTAATATTCTATTTTCATGATTAATTAATATATTATTATTTAAATCTTTTGATATATACTTTCTCATATATACAAAAGCATTTATTATTTGAATATTTACTTTAACAGCAATATCACTTTTTAAAAGTCCTGATAACATCATTATTCCTTGTTCAGTTAAAACATATGGTAAATACTTTATATTATTTCCTCTTGAATTGTTATTTTTGTTTAAGGTCGCAAATTGCGACCTTGAACATTTACATAAAACTTTTGCAAAATACATTAACATATATAAAAATACTTTGCAAATGACTAATTTTGACATTTCAACTACTTAAAAAGATGAATTATTAAAATTCATCTTAAGACTAAATTTAACTTTTCAAGTATTATTTTATCTAAACACTTACAAAGTATATAAATTTTATTTTTTTTATATAAATTCCATCTTATTTATAGCATTAACTTTAAAAACCAAGAGAGTTTTTATTATTTATTTTATAATTAAGTAAATAATTAATTATATAAGAATCATCTTCAAAACACTTATAAAAACTACCATACTTTACAAATACAATTAAATCTTTATTATTACTTTTTATATCCAAATAAAAATCCTTTAATTTCATCTAAAACTCCTTAATTTTCAAAAATTTTTTTCTTCAAAAACTTTCGTGCATTAATCACATCTGTTTTTGAAGTTTCACTATATATCATTTTTTTCTAAAATTATATCATTCCTACTTCTTTCATTTTGGATTTTTTAGTTCTTTTCCAATAAATACCCCTGTAGGGCTATTCATTGGAAATTACAAGACGCGAAGAGTTGTTGTAGCCCGAATTACCAATGCTGATGCCGAAGTCAAACACTCCTGCTCCTGCGCCCGCACCATCGTAATAGTAGCCACCACGCTTGAACCATGGGTAACTCGCAACAACGAAGCTAGCGCCATCACTATACCAATTTTTTGTTTCTGTTAAGGCATGTCCTGTATATGATAATCCTGTATATAAATTATAATATTTACTATCTGGAAATGCTATTCCTGTATATTTTGTTCCATCATCTAACATTCCTGTAAATCCTGAATTAAACGATGAATTCTGTCCTGATCTTGGAACTCCATTTGTATCTGCCAATACGCCCATTACATATTCATATGAATCGCCACTCATATCATATATTCCATATATTGTTCCTGTTGTTGAAGCATCTTTTCCTAGTGTTGTATTATATGTTCCATTTGTTACAGTTTTAGCACTTCCTGCCGGTGCTCCATATCCTGTTATATAACTACTTTTATTATTTATTCCTACTTCAGTGCATGATGTACTACTTGTACATCTTCCATATATACTTTGAGTAAGGTAAGCTACTGCTCCCCATTCATTATTTTTACTCATATGTGTATCTACTTCACTTGAAACAAATCCAAAACTATTTCCTGCTTGTTCCATACTTCTACTTGCAAAGAAGAAACTACTTACTTTTTGACTTCTTAATGATGATACATTTGGTTTTACTACTATATTACTTACATTACATGTTTCATTAGTACAGGGACTTGCTAGCGTTCCTCCTATTTCAAATTTTCCATACCAAAAACCACTTAACTGTTTAGTTCCGAAAGTAAAGGCATCTATTGCTGTTTCATTTTGTTTTACAAATGTTACATCTATCGCATTAGGTTTTGCTTGTGTTCCTCCATTATAATTACTTGGTGTTACGGCATTAAACCTTGGTATCCATACCCACATTGTTATTATATCATCCATACTAATTGTTGTACCTGGTGTTGCATTTAAATAAGTTTGTCTATTTGTATCTTTTACAGTAACAGCATTAGCCCACATTCCCTTGTATTCTCCTGTTGAAGTATAGCTATACCATCTATAATCTTTTTGTGAATTATTCTTATCTGCTTTTTTCCATACATTATTTGATTCATCATAATATACCGGAATCATATTTGATGCTAAAACTGGTTTATTTGCTCCACTTGTATCTAAATTTTGTTCTACTGTACTTACATTAACTTTAAACTTAAAAGTACAACCTGTTAAAGAAATATTAGTTTTACTATCATCTATTTCTTGTTTTACTGTATATTTACTCATATTAATATCACTTTTTAACCATACTCTTAATCTATATGTATGTGTTTGTATTTCATTTGAATTATTATACATAAAACTATTATTATATATTACTTTAGCATTAGCTATTTTTTTACTATTTCCTAAATTACTTATTAATATAGGATTTACTAATGCATTATCATTACCATCAGTTAAATATGCTTTAACATCATTTTCTTCAAAACTATTAGTAGTACTTGTTTTAAGTATAGATATTTCATAATTAATACTCATATCTTTAACTAAATTACTTGCTACATTAAATTCAAAATATTTTTCTTTAATTCCTTCTGCATCACTTTTTGGTTCCATATTAGTTATAGATATTTTATCTTCACTTTCTTTATATGTAAATGATATTACATCTGTTGATACAAAATGTGTTTTTTGTCCTTCTAATTTTATTTTATAATAAGCATAACTTACTAATATAATACAACTTAATAAAGTTATAAATAAAGGTATTAATTTTATAAACAATTCTTTTTTATTAACATTTTTCATAATATATACGCTCCTTTATCTTTCATATTAATTTTAACATATATTTATTATAAAAAAAAGAACTTTTTTAAAATTCTTTCTTACAATATATTTGTAATTTACATTTATTACAACTTGGTTTTTTAGAAGTACAATAATACCTTCCAAATAATACAAATTGTTTATGTAATTTACTCCATATATTCTTATCAAATTTTCTTTTTAATTTTTCTTCTATTTTTATTACATCATCATCTTTTTTAACTAACCCTAATCTTTTACTTACTCTTTCTACATGAGTATCTACTGCGATAGTAGGTTCATTAAATAATTCACTTAAAACAACATTTGTTGTTTTTCTTCCTACCATTGGTAAGTTTTCTAAAGCCTTTCTATTATTAACTACTTTACCATTATACTTTTCATCTAATATTTTAGCAATGTTTATAACAGCTTCACTTTTTTTATGATAATTTCCAAGTTCTTTTATAATATTTTCTATATCTTTTATATCTGCTTCTTTTAATTTTTTTAAACTATCATATTTATTAAATAATACTTTTGTTACTTTATTTACTCTAGCATCTTTAGTTTGTGCGCTTAACATTACTGCTAATAATAATTCATAATCTTTATTATAATTTAATTCGCAAACAGGATTAGGTATTATTTCATTTAAATAATTTAAAATTTCTTTTTCTTTATTCATTCTTCATCTAACCAATCATAATCAAATAAATCAATTTTTTCTTCTTTTACTTGTCTTTTTTTAACAACATCACTTGGTTTTTTATATCCTTTTTTATTCCATTCATATAAAATCCTATCAATATATTTTAAATTATTAACCCCATTTAAAATAGCTTCTTTTAATGCTTCTTTTATTAAGTCTTCACTTATATTAGAATCTAACCATCCTTTTATAGTTTCATATTCAATAGGACTTAAACATCTACCAAATTCTTTTTCTATAACATCATATATTGTAGAAGTTTCTTTACTTTCAGTTTCACTTTCATTTAAAATCATAACAATAATTTTATCATATAAACTACTTATATCTAAATATTCCCTTATCATCCCTGTTTCTTTTTTATCTGTTACCATAGTTATAATATTTTTAGAAGTTAAACTATCTATAAGTTCCATTATTTCTGGTATACTAAGTGCTGTACTAATAGAAAACTTATTTATATCAAATAATACTTTGTCATTAAATGTAATTAGATAAGATAAAAATATTAATTCTTTTTCACTTATATTAAGTTTTTTATAAGTTTTTAACAAATAAGAAGGTATTACTATATTATTTGTTTTCATTATATCTAATATATTTTTTGTTTTCAAAAAACATCACTTCCTAACAATTGTTTTTTATTATAACACTATTTATAGTTATTTAATATATATTTTTCTATTTCTTCTTTATTATTTTTAACATTTTTAAGTAATATATTTTTTTCTAAATCATTATATATATCTTTTAAGAAACAACCTGGTTTTTTATTTAATAAATTACATATATCTTCTGTTGTTATATTTATTTCATTTTTATCTTTAATAACTAATTTTTCATATTTATTACTATATTTTTTCTTAGATAATTTTTTTAAATCACATACAATATTAATTTCATATAAACCTGTTTTATATAAAACAAATATATCATTTAAATCTTCTTTTAAAAGTTTATTTATATTATTAATAAGATCTTTTTCTTTTTTAGTAAATGGGTAATTATCATTTATTGTAATTGTACTCCACATACCTATTAAATCTTTTGTTCTTAAAACATTATCTATATTAGTTAATTCTAAAACATCAAGTAAATCAAGTTCTTTTAAAAGTTTTACACCATAAGCTTTATTATCACTTGTAAATATTTTAGTTAATTCTTCTTTTTTTCTTTCATAAGATAAATCTTTAAGTAAATCTTTATTTTCTTTAATAGCTTTTTTTAAAGAATCTTCTATTTTAAAGTTTAAACAACTAGCAAATCTTATAGCTCTAAGTATTCTTAATGAATCTTGTTTTATTTTAAAGGAAGCATCCCCGATTGTTCTTATTATTTTTTTATTTAAATCTTTTTTACCATTTAATAAATCAATTATTTTTCCATCTTTATCCATGCATATAGAATTAACTGTAAAGTCCCTTCTTGTTATATCTTCTTCTAAAGTATCGACATACTCTATTATGGGTTTTCTATTATTTATATAATCTATGTCTTTTCTAAAGGTTGTTATTTCAAATAAATAATCTTTTGTTTCTAATAAAATATTTCCATATTCTAAAGATGTTATTTTATAATCTTTAAATATTTCCATTAAATCTTTTACTCTAGCATTAGTACATATATCAACATCAATTGATTTTATTTTTCTTAAATAATCTCTAACATAACCACCTACTACATAAGCTTTAAAACCTTTATTAGTTATCATTTCTAATATTTCTTTTATTTTATCATTCATAAGTGTACTTCCCTTCATACTAATTATAACAAAAAATATAAAATAAAAAAAGAAGAAAAAGAAAAAAGCCCTAAGGCTTCTTATTAGTTTACTGATTCTTTTAATGCTGCCCCAGCTTTAAATGTAACAGCGTTTCTAGCAGCGATATTAACTACAGCGCCAGTTTGAGGATTACGTCCTGTTCTAGCTGCTCTTTTTGAAACTGCGAATGTTCCAAATCCAACTAGTGGTACTTTATCTCCTTTTGCAAGTGCTCCAGTTATTACTTCAAATGTTGCATCAACTGCACGTGCAGCATCTGCTTTTGTAAGTCCAGCTTTTGTAGCTACTGCTTCAACTAATTCTACTTTTTTCATTTAAATTTACCTCCCTATAAATTTATAAGCAATTTATTCTCATACGATGCTTACATATATAAAGTAACATAGTTAGCTTGTAAAATCAAGAAATTTGACTATTTTTTATAAATTTTTCACATTTTTTACAAAATTTGTTTTATATGTTTGATAAAAATAAAATAATATGATATTATTTTATTGAATAGGAAGGTATGAATATGGAAAAAGAAAATGTTGAAAAACAAAAAACTATTATTACAATAATTATAGTAATATTATTATCAGTACTCATATTAGGAATATCATATGCGTTTTTTACTGCAGTAATTCATAGTAATAGTGAAAATAAAATAACTACTGGTGTTATTAATTTTTCATACACGGAAAACGAGAATGTTATTAATTTAGAAAATGTTTCAAGTATGACAGATGAAGAAGGTATTGCAAGTGAAAATTATTTTGGATTTAATTTAAGTGTTACTGCAACAGGTACAATAAAGTTATATTATTATATTTACTTTACTGTAGATCCTACTAGTACATTAGGTAAAGATGCTGTTAAAGTAAACTTAACACAAGCAGAAAGTGATTCATCTACTATTGCAAGTGAAACTGAAATAGTAAATCCAACTTACATTAGTGATTTAACATCTTTTAATTTAGAAACATTCAAATATGATAAAACTTCAAATGATTATTTACTTTATTTAGATAATTTTGAATTTGCAAATAGCTCTACTGCTAAAAAAAGATATTATAGATTTAGAATGTGGTATTCACCAAAAGGTACAAGTAATGTTAATATAACTGAAACAGAAGATGGAAACCATCAAGCAGTAATTTCAGGTGGAAACTTAAAATTAAAAGTTAATATCTATAGTAGTCAAAGTGAATTAAAAATGATTACAAAGTCATAGAAATATGGCTTTTTTCTTTTAATGATTATTGACTTATTAATATTAACATAATATAATTTGATTAATGGAGTGGAAGTATGTTAGAAAATATAATTAGTGCAATTGGACAAAGTTATGAAACTAGTAGAACTATCTATAATATATTTGGTAGTGTATTAGGAATAATGACAATGTATAAAACAGTTTATTTCTTAATAGGTCTTTTTTTTACAAGAAAGTTTAAACCTGCTAAAAATAAACATAAATATGGAATATTAATAGCAGCAAGAAATGAAGAAGCTGTTATAGGTAATTTATTAGATAGTATTAATAAGCAAGATTACCCTAAAGAATTAATTGATGTTTTTGTTGTAGCAGATAACTGTGATGATAATACAGCAAAAATTGCAAGAAGTTATGGTGCAAAATGTTATGAAAGATTTGATAACGAACATAAAACAAAAGGATTTGCCCTACAATTTTTATTTGAAAATATAAAAAAAGATTATGGTATAGAAAGTTATGAAGGTTACTTTATATTTGATGCTGATAATTTATTAAATAAAAATTATATTACTAAAATGAATGATGCTTTTGATAGTGGTGAGAAAATAATTACTTCATATAGAAACACAAAAAACTTCGATGAAAACTGGATAGCGTCAACATATGCAATACACTGGTTAAGAAGTATTCGTGCTAATCATAGAGCACGTAGTGTTTTACATCTTGCTACAAATATTCAAGGAACAGGTTTTTTATTTGCTAATGAAGTAGTTAGAAATGGTTGGAAATATACAGGATTAACAGAAGACAGAGCATTAACTGCTGATGCTGTTAGTCGTGGTTATGAAATAACTTATCAAGATGAAGCAGAATTTTTTGATGAACAACCAATTAGTTTAAAAGTTGCTTTAAGACAAAGACTACGTTGGAGTAAAGGTCACTTAATGGCGTTTTGTGAATCTGGCCCTCAACTATTTGTTAATATTTTCTTTGGTAAATTATTTATAAAAGATAACTGGGGAAAAGTTGAAAAAGAAAGAAACTTTTTTGGAAAAATAGTTGAATCAATTAGACATAGATTTGCGTCTTATGATACTTTAATGCAACTTACTCCCCTAGTTGTTATTAACTTAATTAGATGGTTAATTGTCAGTGTATTTATTTATGCATGTTACTCATATTTAAATGGAATTAATAACCTATATATCTTTGGAGGAAGTACATTTGTTGCAAAACTATTATCAATGTTATTTAATAAGCCTTATATAAATGTTGAGCCTGGTGTAAAAGCATTCTTTATATCAATGTTAATGGCAATTTGGTTAAGGTTATTATACCGAATTGGTAGATATTTTATTAATATGTGGGTAGCTGTTTATGTCTTTATTATAGAAAGAAAAAGAATTAAAAAGATCCCATTTAAAAAGAAAGTTTTATATACATTAACATGGCCTACTTTTGATATTATAGGAAGATATACAATTTATTTAGCTTTATTTGTTAAAGTAACTTGGAAACCAATTCCACATGTTAGTAAAGTTACTATTGATGAAGTTGATACATCAAAAAAAGAATGATTTTTTCATTCTTTTTTATATTACTATTGCTATTAAATTATTTGAACCTTTATTTACAACTTTAGACATTGTTTGTTGAATTTTATATCTAATATTTTCAGGCATCATAGCTATTTTAGATTGGATACCCTCTTGAACAATTACATCAAGGCTTCTTCCAAATATTTCACTATTCCAAATATTCTTAGGGTCAGTTTCGCTACCTTTCATTAGATAGTCTATTAATTCTTTACTTTGCATTTCACTACCTATAATTGGTTCGAATGTACTTTCAACATCTACCCTAATCATATGAATTGAAGGTGCAGTTGCTTTAAGCTTAATTCCATATCTGCTTCCTTGTTTCGTTATTTCAGGTGTATCTAATTTCATATCATTTAATGTTGGATTAGCAACACCATAACCAGTTGTTTTAACCATTTTAAGAGCAACTTTTATTTGTTCATACTCTTCTTTAGATTCTTTATAATCTTGAAACATTGCAAGTAAATCAGCTTTTGTTGTTATGTCTTGCCCCATCATTTCATTTAAAACATTTGTAAATAATTCGTCTGGAGCTTCAAGTTTTACAATAACTGTTCCTGTTGAAGGATCAACTTTTGACATATAAGCATTTGTAATGTATTCGTTATTTTTAAAGTGTCCTGTTATATTTTCAACATCACGCAATTTATCAACTTCAATAACGCTTTCTTTTATTGATTCAATATAAGCTTTTTTAACATAATGATCTTTTTTAAGTACCCCAATCCAACTTGGAAGTTCAACTTTAACTTCACATATAGGAAATTCATATAAAGCTTCCCTTAAAATATCAAATGTATCTTTTTCATTCATATTTAATACATCCATTGGTAGTACTGGAACGTTGTAACTTTCTCTTAAAGAATTAGCAAGACTTCTTGCTTCATTACTATTAGGAGTAGTTGAATTAAGAACTATTATAAATGGTTTATTTATACTTTTTAATTCTTGAACAACTTTTTCTTCTGCTTTTACATAATCATTTCTATCAAATTCTCCAATTGAGCCATCTGTTGTAACAATAATTCCTATTGTAGAATGATCTTTTATAACCTTTTCTGTTCCTATTTCAGCTGCTTCCACAAAAGGTATTTCATCAGTATACCATGGCGTTTTAACCATTCTTGGTCCATTTTCATCTTCATATCCTTTAGCACTATCAATAACATAACCTACACAGTCAACAAGCCTCATATTACATTCAAGATCATCTATTTTTACCTTAGCAACGTTATTTGGAACAAATTTAGGTTCAATTGTCATAATAGTTTTACCACCAGATGATTGTGGTGTTTCATCAAGGGCTCTTTTCTTTTCAAATTCATCACTAATATTAGGAATTATTAAATTTTCTAATACTTTCTTAATAAAAGTTGATTTACCTGTTCTTACTGCTCCAACAACACCTAAATAAATATCTCCACCCGTTCTTAAAGCAATATTTTTTATTATTTCTTGTTTATCCATATTATTTCACTCACTTTCCTTTTTCTTTCATTTAAATTTATGAGAAAAAACAATATATATGAAAAAAAGTTCAAATTTTGAACTTTTTTATCAATTTAATATAAACCTATCTTGCTTTACTACCTTGAATTATACAAGTGTCAAATATTTCATTAATTCTATCACCTTTTACTTGAACACAAACTTCATCAGCCTTATTTATTTCTTCAAAAGTCAATAAACCATGTTGTCTTAATTCACTATCAGAATTAAAAATCGTTTTTAAAGCATCTTTAGCTGTAATTATTTTATTATTTTTAATATCATAAAAATAATTATAATGTTTTAAATAATTAGTTTCATATGCAATAACACTATTTTTATTAGTTTCCCATGCTTCTGTTTCAATATCTATTATGACTATATCTTTTTCTGTAACTGATGCTATTCTTACATTAATTAAATCATTTGTTTTACCTATTTCTTGTATAACATCTTTTTTTATAGTTTCATTTAACTCATCTGTTACACTAGTGCCGTTAACTAATTTAGGAATATTAATAACTACATTACCATTTGTTACAACTTCTTTATCGTAAACAAATTCAATATTCTTATTATCATCAACAGTCCCATTATCCTTATTATCATATGCTTTCCATAAACAAAATCCTAAAATAGATAATGCTAAACCAAGAACCACCCCAATTAAAACTCTTTTCATATAAACATTCATTCCCTTCTTATATAGTTAATTATATCACGAATTTTATATATTTAAAAATAACAGTTTAATATTTTTATGCCAAAAAGAAATTTACATATATTAGAAAAGCTAATACCATAATACTTATTATTATGCCATTTATTTTTAGTCTTTTATTTTCTCTATATTTAAGTCCTACAACCATAGATGAAAGTATTCCTCCAACTAATCCTCCAATATGAGCAAAATTATCAATTCCAGTTGATGCAAACCCAATTACAAGATTTATTATAATAATTGGTAACATTTGTCTAATTACAGTATTACCTAAATATACTCTATAATTATATCCAAAATATAACATTGCTCCAAATAATCCAAAAATAGCACCACTTGCCCCAATACTAGGAATATTACCATTAAACATAATTGATAATAAACTAGATATTACAATACTGAAAAAATAAATAAATAAGTATTTTGCTTTACCATAAAAACTTTCAACTTGACTACCTATTATATATAAGGCATACATATTAAATAAAATATGGAATATCTCTACATGAACAAAAGCACCAGAAAAAATACGGTATATATCGCCATGAACAATACTTGGTCCATGTGTAGAAAATAAATTTATAAGTAAATCTGTTTTATCAAATAATACACCATATAAAAATACTAAAACATTTATAGCTATTAAAATATATGTTACATAAGGTGTTTTTTGTTTAAAAATACTTTCAGCTTTTTCACTTTCTTCCTGATTTTTTTTAGCTATGTCAGATGTTATTTTCATAAATAATTCCATCCCATCTTCATTAAAAACCAATTTGTTTTTTATATCTGTAAAATAATTCTTAAATACTTCATATTTACTAATATCTTTTTCATTAGTTAGATTAACACATGTAATTGTATTATTTTTATTAGTATCTAAATTAACATTATCTCCTAAATCAACATAAATACTTAAAACATTCATATTTAAATTTAGAGTTTTCTTTTTAATATTACTAACTATTTTTTGTGTTTTAAATAAATCAAAATCTAATTGTTCGTTATTATGAATGTAATTTGACACGATACGAACTATTTTATAATCATTGTCCATATTTTCAAGCCAAATTTCTTCTTGCGCACCATGAAGAACAACAGGATTATAATTTTTTTCTGTTATAAAATAATGAAGTAATTTCATTACCATTTCATCTTTAACATTAATTTCCATTGTCATACTTTCACCACCTTATTTAACTATTATACTATAAATTTATTTTTTTTCATTATATTTTTCTAAAAATTCGTTTTTATATTCTAAAAATCTATCTTCTTTAATTGCCAACCTTATTTCTTCCATCATTTTTGTTAAAAACCTTATGTTGTGGATAGATAAAAGTCTTTGACCAAAAGTTTCATCAACAGTAATTAAATGTCTTATATAAGCTTTAGTATAGTTTTTGCAAGCATAACAATCACATGATGTTTCAATTGGGGTAAAATCTTCTTTAAATTTAGCATTTTTTAAATTAATTTTACCAGTTCTTGTAAAAGCATTGGCGTGTCTTGCTATTCTGGTAGGTAAAACACAATCAAATAAGTCAACACCACGCATAACTCCTTCGAGTAAATCAACTGGTTCTCCTACTCCCATTAAATATCTAAGTTTATTTTCAGGTAAATAATTTATACAATTATCTATCATTTCATACATTGTTTTTTTATCTTCGCCAACACTTGTACCACCAATTGAATAACCATCAAAATCCATTTCTACAGTTTTTTCAGCACTGTATTTTCTTAAATCTTTAAATTCTCCACCTTGAACAATTCCAAATAGCATTTGATCAGGATTACTATGTTTTTCTTTTCCTCTTTTTGCCCATCTAATAGTTCTTTCAACACTTTGTTTCATATAATCATATGTACAAGGATAATATGGACATTCGTCAAACGACATAATTATATCTGCTCCAAGTTTATTTTGTATTTCAATACTTTTTTCAGGAGTTAAAAATAATTTGCTTCCATCAATATGACTTTTAAAAGTTACCCCTTCTTCTTTTATATCTTTTGGTTTAGCTAAACTAAATACTTGAAAGCCACCTGAATCTGTAAGCATTGGTCTATTGTAATTCATAAATTTATGAAGACCACCTGCTTTATGTACAATATCTTCACCTGGTTTTAACCATAAATGATATGTATTAGCAAGAACTATTCCCGTATTACAATCATATAACTCTTCAGGGGATAATGTTTTCACTGTTGCTCTTGTTCCAACAGGCATAAACATTGGTGTTTCAAACTCTCCATATTTACTTTTTATTATTCCGTATCTTGCATCATTATTTTTATGTAATAAATTAAATTCCATTTTGCTCATTATTAAAATCTCCTATCATCATTGAATCTCCAAAAGAGAAAAATCTATATTTCCTATTTACTGCTTCTTTATAAGCATTAAGTATTATTTCACGACTTGCAAAAGCACTTACAAGCATTACTAAAGTTGACTTTGGTAAATGAAAATTAGTAATTTGAACATCAACTGCTTTAAATTTGTATCCTGGGTATATAAATATATCTGTATTACCAAAACATTTTTTAAATGTGTTATATTTAGTCATAACCGTTTCAAGAGTTCTTGTTGATGTTGTACCTACACTTATTATTCTTTTACCATTTTTCTTTGTTTCATTTAAAATATTAGCTACTTCTTCGCTCATTTCATAATATTCACTATGCATATGATGTTCTTTTATATTTGTAACACTAACAGGTCTAAATGTTCCAAGTCCAACATGAAGTGTTATAAAAACAACATTAACATGTTTTTTTCTTATTTCGTCAAGTAATTTTTTTGTAAAATGAAGTCCTGCCGTTGGCGCAGCAGCACTACCTAAGTTTTTGGCATAAACAGTTTGATATCTGTTTTGATCTTTTAATTCTTCATGAATATAAGGTGGAAGGGGCATTGTTCCAAGTTTGTCTAATAATTCAACAAGTATGCCTTCATAAATAAGTTTAAAATGCCTTATTCCCTCATCAAAAACTTCTACACATTTTGCTTTTAATAAACCATTTCCAAATGATACAATCGTACCTTCTTTTATTCTTTTCGCAGGTTTTGTTAAACATTCCCATGTATCATTTCCTAAATCTTTTAAAAGTAGCACTTCAATAACAGCTTTGGTAGTTTCTTTTTCTCCAATTAATCTTGCGGGTAATACCTTTGTATCATTTAAAACAAGTGTATCTCCAGCATTAAAATATGAAACAATATTTTTAAAAGTTTCATGTTTTATTTTTCCTGTATTTTTATCAACAATCATTAAACGAGATGATGATCTATTTTTTAAAGGAGTCTGTGCAATTAACTCTTCTGGTAAATCATAATTAAATTCTTCTATATCCATATTACTTAAAAAAACTACTAAAAGTAGTCTCCTTTCCTTAACAACTTTCTGTGACAAATTATATCATATTTTATTTATATCTTCAAGAAAATTTAAAACATTCCAAATAAAAGATTAGAGCAAACCCTCTAATCAACTTTTTTAACTGCCATTTATATATAGGCTGGCTTCACCTGCTTTTTTGTTATTACTTATTATTTAACAATAACTAATTTCTACCAAAATAATTATATGCCTTTTCAGTAGCAATTCTACCTCTATTAGTTCTTTTTAAAAGGCCTATTTGAATCAAATATGGTTCATTCATATCTTCAATTGTACTTGTTTCTTCTCCTAAAGATGTAGCAAGTGTTTCAATACCAACTGGTCCGCCATTAAACTTATCTATAATAGTTAAAATAAGTTCTTTATCTGTTTCATCAAGGCCAATTTTATCTATTTTTAAACGATCTAATGCTTTATTTGTTATATCAATATCTATATGATCTTTATTTTCCACTAAAGCAAAATCTCTTACTCTTCTAAATAATTTATTAGCAATTCTTGGAGTACCACGACTTCTTCTTGCTATTTCAACTGCTGCATCATCATCTATTTCAAAATTAAGCACATTACTTGTTCTTTTGACAATTAATGTTAATTCTTCTTCCGTATAATATTGAAGTTTATTTACAATTCCAAATCTATCCCTTAAAGGATTAGTTATATCACCTGCTCTTGTTGTTGCTCCAACTAAAGTAAAAGGTGGTAAATCTATTTTAATATTTCTTGTTTGTCCTTCACTTCCTATTACAATATCTAATGTAAAATCTTCCATTGCAGGATAAAGAATTTCCTCAATAAATCTTGGCATACGGTGTATTTCATCAATAAATAAAACATCGCCTGGTTCTAAGCTTGATAAAATAGCAGCTAAATCTCCACTTTTTTCGATTGATGGCCCACTTGCTGTTTTTATATTAACACCAAGTTCATTAGCAATTATATAAGCCATTGTTGTTTTTCCAAGTCCTGGAGGCCCATATAATAAAACATGATCCAAACTTTCACCACGCATTTTAGCAGCCTCAATAAATATTTTCATATTTTCTTTTACTTCTGTTTGTCCAATATATTCATCTATTTTAGATGGTCTTATATTTTTTATATCAACTTCTTTTTCTTCAATCATCTCATTCATAAGAAATCCCCCTATTTAAGTAATAATTTTAACGCTTCTTTTACTTGAAGTTCAATTGGTAATGTACTATCAACCTTATTTATAATGTTTTTATAATCTTTATCCTTATAACCAAGGCCTTTTAATACTTCTTGTAATTCTTCATAATTACTATCTTGAACTTCTATTCCATCAATCTTAATCTTACCTTTTAAATCAAGAATTATTTGTCTAGCAGCTTTTTCTCCTATTTTAGGAAATTTTTTCAAGTATAATATATTTTCCCTTTCAATTGCATCAACTATTCCATTTATACTACCAGTTGCTAAAATAGGAAGCGCCATTTTAGGCCCTATTCCTTTTACACTAATAAGTTTTAAAAACAAATCCTTTTCTTCAAGAGTCTTAAATCCATATAAACTATTTTCATCTTCTCTTATTTGTTGATAAATAAAAACCTTATATTCTTTATTTAATTCAAATGAATAAGGATTAGCAACATTTATCAAATATCCTATATTATCCTTGTCTAATACAATATAACTTCCATATTGTTCTACTACTGTTCCTTTTATATAAAAATACATACATTTCAACTCCTAACTTAATTATATAACATTTATTATTTTTAATCTATAGCTAAGTTTTCCTTACAACTCAATACTATCACACAAAACAAATGTTTGTCAATTGAATTATTAAAAAATTGTTACTATTTTTAATAACAATCTTTTCAACTTTTATTTAGCAAATGGATCAGTTATATTTTCATTTGAAATAACAAAACCAGTTGTATTTCTACCTAAATGTTTAACATTATTATTTTCATCTTTAAACATTATTTCTGTAGAAATACTTGTATAACCTCCTACTTGATACATAAGAGTTTTTACATTTGATGCTACTTTTGTCATATTAATATTTGTTACAAGTTTCATTTCACCATCAACTATTTCACCATAAGCAAATTGTTTATTTGATGAAGAATAATAAAGATTACCCTTATCATCTAATACTGCAAATGTATAATAAGCTGCACCTACTTTTACAGAAACTTCAACAGGTGTACCTTCAATACCTATAACTGGTATTTCATTATTGTCGTATCCTAAATATACTTTTTTATCCTTTATGTATAATTTATTTGTTTCATTTGAAATAGAAATAGCATTACTATAATTTGTTTTTACATTAATAACATTTCCATTTGAATCCTTTTCTTCTTTACTATCAAGTAAAACACCAACAACACCATCATTTGGATAATAAGATAATTTTACTTCCTCTTTTGTATTATTATCTTTATTAGGTTTATTATCCTCTTTTTTGTTTAATAATTCATATCCTAAAAATACTAAACAACATAAAATAATTCCAATCAAAATCCCCACAACAGTTTTTTTCATAAAAATTCCTCCTAATTAAATAATATTAATTTTATAAGTTTATTATATAATATAACCACACCATGTCAATAATTTTATTACCATTTTTTAACAATAGTCATATCTTTACATTTTTTATTATTTTATATATTCTTAAAGAATCTTTTATACATCTATAATGTGATGTTTCATTCTTTTTAGTTTCATATATTGTAGCAATAGGTATTTCTTTTATATTAATATTGTTCTTTAAAAAATATAATAAAATATTTATTTCATACTCATACCTACTACCTTCAAGATTAACAATATCTTTTATATATCTATATGGAATTAATCTTAATCCTGATTGTGTATCTTTTATATATTTTTTAGTCTTATTATATACAATTAAAGATGTTATTCTATTACCAAATCTAGAACTAAAAGGAACATGTTTTAAATTAAAATCTCTTGTTCCTATTATTAATGAAAAGTTATCATCTAATAAAGAAAGTTTTATTATATCATCACTACTATGTTGTCCATCAGCATCAGCAAAAATAACACTTTCATCTTTAAAATTATTTAAAACATAATTAAGTCCTGTTTTCATAGCAATTCCTTTTCCTAAATTAATATCATGTTTAAGAATTATAACATCATTTTTAATCTTATTAAAAACTTCATCACTACTACTTCCATCATTAACTACAATTAATTTTAAGTTTTTCTCTTTTTTTAAAGACTTTACTAAATTTTCTAATCTATAATCTGGCTCATATGCCGGAATTATTACTATCATAAAAACTCCTATCCCATAATCTTTTTTATTTCTTCAACTATTTTTTTATCATCTATCTTTTCTAATAATTGTTCTAGCTTTTTATCTTTCTCATACATATGTAAAATATCTTCATAATGTAGTAATTTTTCTTCAATAACTTTTAATTGCTTATGAACACCATTTCTTGAAACATGTAAGTTTTCTTTTATTTCTCCAAGTGATAAGTTATCAAAATAATAAGAAGAAAAATATTTTTGTTGTTTTTCTGTTAATAATTTACCATAATAATCAAATAAAATTGTTAAATAAACTTCTTTTTCCATATTACATCATATCCTTAAATAATCCATATATATATTTTTCTATATCAAATGTTATTAAATCTTCTTCTTTTTCTCCAAGTCCTACATATTTAACAGGTAATCCTACTTCTTGTTTTATTGCAAGAACTATTCCCCCTTTAGCAGTTCCATCAAGTTTTGTTAAAACTATACCAGTTATTTTAATAAGTTTACTAAATTCTTTAGCTTGACTAATACCATTTTGTCCTGTTGTAGCATCAATTACTAAAAGTGTTTCATGTGGAGCATCACTAATAAATGAAGAAATAACCCTGTTAATTTTTTCTAATTCATTCATTAAGTTAACCTTATTTTGAAGACGACCTGCAGTATCTATAAAAACAACATCAACATCTTCATCAATAGCCATTTTTAACCCATCATAAACAACACTTGCAGGATCACTATTTTCTTTACCATAAAATTTACTACCTATTTTATCTGCCCATAACTTTAATTGCTCGTAAGCACCTGCTCTAAAGGTATCACCTGCGATTAAAAGTGTTTTTTTACCTTCCTTATTTAATTTAGAAGCAAGTTTAGCAATCGTAGTAGTTTTACCTACACCATTTACTCCTACAAAAAGAATAACTGTAGGTTTTTTACTAGCATAATTTATTTTACTTGATATAACTTCACCATTAACATAAATAATAAATAATTCATCAACAATTATCTCTTTTAAATAAGAAGTAGATGTAATATTTTCATGTTTAATTCTTTGTCTTAATCTATCCATAAATTCCATAACTGTATTAACCCCAATATCAGCCATGATAAGTATTTCTTCTAGTTCATCTAAATATTCTTCAGTTACTTTTTGTAAATAATCTATAAGTTCGTCTTTCTTAGGGTGTCCATCTACATCTCTTATTTCATCGGGGATGCGTTCAATTATACTTAGATTATCTATATTTCGCATATTTATTTTGCGTGTTGTGCCTCCAATATCCACTTCAATTTTTAGCCCATCATATTCGTTCGATTCAAATTCAAATAAATTATATTGCCCAGCAATAAAGTGGTTTATTTTGTGCGATATTTTTTCCCATAAGGGAATTGTAAAATGTAAATTCGCTAGTACTCTTGTTTCAACACCGTAGCCGATAGATAAATTGTCAGCAGTATCATATGATTTATGATTTTTAGTCAAATACAGCTTGCGAATACTTTCTCTTTTTAATACTTTGTCTAAAAACAACTTTGGTGCTACAGTTTTACAATTTAATGATATATTAAAATTATCAGAGAAATAGTCTTTCATATATTCTGTAGTTATAGTTTTTACGCCATATGAACCAACATTCTGAAATATGAATATGCCCTTTTGGACTTTAATATTTGTTGAATCTTTGGGTATTACAATAAATAGATAAAATGGTTTTTCTTCTGCCTCATTTGCTTTTTTGTTGTATACCACTTGCTGTGTTTCTAAATTTTTTATTTCAGATGAACTACCGTAATTCCCTGATTTTATTAAGACATAGGTATAGATATAACTATCGGTTTCGCTTGAGGATTCTTTATCATAGGTACAATTAAATGTTTTTTGTTTATTCTCATCGTTGACAGATTGAGAATAAGTTTCAAAAAACTTCTCAAATAATTCGAAAACCGATATTGTTACCTTTTCTTTGCTTTCTTTATCTATATATGTAATAGGTTCATTAAGGTTGAATATTTTATCAATTCCATGCGAATTTGCTTTTCTCATTGAAAAACTGCAAGCGGTCAAACTCAAATTGAACATAATATCCCTCCCAATCGAAATGTATGATTTTATTATATCGTATTTATTCACCATTGTCAATTTTTACCGATAAAAATAAAATACTACCATGAAATTTGTATAATACGGTAGTATTTTGCCTTATAAATTTATACTGCATTTAAAATTCGATTTTTATCAAACTTTCCCACGTCCCTTTAAACATCCTCACTTTCCCTTGTTCCCAGCGTTTCACCATACCAGTTTGAACATTCATTATTTTAGCAAATTCAGCTTGTGTGAGATGGAGGGATTTTCGGATTTTCTTTACTTGCTGTCCCTGTCCGTTATATAGAAACAAATTATAATCGTCAAGCAGTTCGGTAACTGGAACGCCGAACAGCTTGGCGATTTTTTGCATGTTCTCAATCGGGTAGTAATCCCGTTCATATTCCTCATAGCTGGAATAGGTTCCCCTGTCCATTCCGATATACTCTGCAACATCTGACTGGAACAGGTTATTTTGATAACGGTAATAGCGGAGCTTGTCCGACACATGGGTACAGCTTTCGGGATTGGGGAACAACAGATTGAACCGCTGTGCTTCTGTCATGGTATGGGGCGTAACGAACCGGAAGGAGTGGACATACATGGGCATGATGGCAACACCCTTTTTCGTCTGCCGGCACATCAGATACAAATTCCTGCCGGATTTATGCAGCAGCCGCCATTTCTCTGAAAAAGGAGCAACTCTTTCCTCTTCTTCCTCCAAAAGAGCCAACTCGATAGGGTTGGTTTTTCAATACACCGTGCTGCGTAGGTAGCCAGGCGGGTGCCCTTTTTGTTGTTGTAAGATGTCACGGCCTTAATCAAGCCGATGGTGCCGATTGAGATGAGGTCATCCATATCCTTACCGCTGGTGATATATTTTTTCACCACATGCGCGACCAGACGAAGGTTGTGTTCGATGAGTAGGTCCTTCTTACTCTCGTCGCCGTCGTGGTATTCCCGCAAATACTGTTCCTCTTCTTCCGGCGTAAGCGGCTGGGGAAAGGAGTTGGGGTTGACAATGTATCCTGCCAGAAAAAAGATATTGCACAAAAAGGTATACAAAATGCCTAACATAAAAGCGCCTCCCGAAATCGTTATATGCTAACTATATTCGGAAGACGCTCTTTTTTTGCCTGTACACCCCAAATCAGCCAAGCCTGCTGATTTTCTTTTTTTCGAGCTGGGCGGAAACCGCCTGACGGAAGAGACAATAGAGGACCGAACAAAGGGGAACTCCGATTAGCATACCAACGATACCGAATGCGCTGCCGCCGATCGTAACCGCAACCAGAACCCAAATACCCGGCAGCCCGACGGAGGATCCGACTACCTTAGGATAGATGAGATTTCCTTCAATCTGCTGTAGCACAACGATAAATATAATAAACCAGAGAGCCTTGATCGGGCTGACCATCAAAATGAGGAAAGCGCCGACAAAGATACCGATAAACGCGCCAAAAATGGGGATCAAAGCGGTAAATCCAATCAGTGTGGCGATCATAGGGGAATAGGGCAAACGAAAGATGTTCATGCCAATAAAACATAACAGTCCCAAAATGACAGCCTCGGTGCACTGTCCAGTGATAAATTTTGAGAAAATACCGTTTGACAGTGAGCAGACCGACAGAAACGATTCCGCCCGTTTTTCAGGCAGGAAAGCATAAAGCACCCGTCTGGACTGTGCGGCGAGCTTTTCCTTCTGGGCCAGGATGTAGAAGGAAAAAATCAATCCCAGAATAAAGTTAACCACGCCGGAGACGATCGAGGTTGTGACCGAAACGGTGGTGTTAAGCAGGCTGGTTGCACCATTTTGCAAAAAGCCTGAGGCGGACTCGGCGATTTTGTTCCAGTCCAACTCTATGTCATCTAAATACTCTGCTGCGATCGGCAGGTTGACCTGTGCCCATTCCTGAATCTGCTCCAAAAACGGCGGCAGCTTGTTTTTAATAATACCAAAGGTGTTGACCAGTTCCGGCACCAATAGGAACAGGATAAAGAAGAGAGCCAGTAAAAAACAAAGGATGATGGTAATACAAACCGGCCGCCGTATCTTTGCCCAAACCTTACCGTTTCTTTTATTAAGAACAGAAAACGCCCTGTTTTCAAAAAAATGGAGTGGCACGTTTAAGATAAACGCGATGCATGCGCCGATCAAAAAGGGAGAGAGCAGGCGAAAAAAGGCGCCAATGAATCCCATAACAGCCGGCAGGTTCTGCACAGCCAAAAATAACAGGATCGCACTGAATACAATCAAAATAATTTTTTGAACGTTTTTTTTATTTAGTTCCAAAACCATCAACCTCTTTCGTCTATTCTTCGAGCAGCCAATCCAAAACCTGCCTGCTTTGTGGATCCCAGAAGTTCCAGTCATGCCCGCCCGGGGTTTCGCGGTAGGTATAGGGGAGTCCGATCTCATTCAGGTAGTGGATGAATGTCTGGTTCATGCCGTAGCAGAGCATATCTTCTGTGGCGCAGGAGAGATAGGCGCGCGGCGGAGTCCTGTCGGATTCAAGCAGATTTCTTGCCAGTACGAACAGGTCGGAGGGGCCGCCCTTGACCTGTGTGGGTTCTCCAAATACACTTCGAAACATTGCCTCCTCGTCTGGTGAGGAGATATGGTCGGCCACTGCGCCGATGTCGACCGCGCCTGACAGGGAAGCGAACGCAGCGTACTGCTCCGGCTTAGAAAGCGCTGCCTTGCAGGCGCCGTATCCCCCCATCGACAGTCCGGCAATAAAGGTGTCCTCGCGCCGGGCGGAGATCGGGAAGACCGAGCGAATAAACCGTGGCAGTTCTTCGGTCAGATAAGTAAAATACTGCAGCCCGCTTTTGGTGTCGGTGTAAAAGCTGTTCTGCACCGATGGTATAACTAGGGCGACCTGCTTTTCTTCAGCATAGCGTTCTATGTTGCTCCGGCGGAGCCAGGAGGTTTCGTCCTCGTGCATACCGTGCAGTAAGTATAATACCGGATATTTCTTGTCCATGCGGTAAATCTCATCAAAGCTAAGGCCGCTGGTCTCCCACCGCGGCGCGGCAGGGATGGTGACCATCAGGTTTGTGAGCGTATGCAGCGATTTTGCGTAAAAATTGGTATGAAACAATGGCAATTCACGACACCCCTATTCAAAATGATTTTACTGTACATAACATAAGCCCCAATTCAGTAAAGCAACCTCCTTTTCCTGAGTCTAAATTTTAACCGAAAGACGCTTTTTGTGAAAAAGTGAGTTGCATATATCTATTATATTTGGTACAATGTTTCTTGTCAATAAGAATCGAAGCCGGGGGAGGAATGGAAATGCCGCGCAAAGGGAATCATTCATTTGCATCCGGGTTGAATGGATATAAGTTATTTTGGATCTTTTTTATCGGCTGTTTTGTCGGTGTGGTGATAGAAACGTTGTGGTGCCTGGTGATGTATCATAAGCTGGAGAGCAGGAGTGGGCTGATCTACGGCCCTTTTAATCCGGTGTATGGGTTTGGGGCGGTGATCATGACGGTCTGCCTGCATCAATTGAATAAGAAGCGTGACCTGTGGATCTTTGCGGGTGGCCTGGTGCTGGGCGGTGCGTTTGAATATCTGTGCAGCTGGGTGCAGGAATATCTGGTCGGTACGATTTCGTGGGAGTATAGCTACCTGCCGTTTAATCTCAATGGCCGGACGAACCTGTTGTATTCGTTTTTTTGGGGTCTTCTTGCGCT
>ERZ857998.984-NODE-984-length-36396-cov-12.587188_pt1 | contig 36396 bp, 31 predicted proteins | sample MGYA00519954_ERZ857998 | MGnify/ENA primary metagenome ERZ857998 (study PRJEB31778, sample SAMEA3449424) | human gut metagenome | biome: human gut; feature: human-associated habitat; material: faeces | place: United Kingdom | collected 2010/2012 ...
GGCTACCTTAACCCACCGTCTAAAGCCAGTGGGATTGCGGTAGCCATATTTCAAAACGGTTTCCGCTGAAATCGCGGCGTTTGTTTTTTCATTTTGCCGAATGGCTAAAATATTGATACCGTACTTTCTGCGAATATCCAGGCTTCCGATACTTTGATCTCTCCATGACTCCGGTACCGCGGCCTCGATGATCGCATGCTGCGCGTCCAGTTCAATATAATCAAAGATATGGTTGGCGGTATATCGGATCGCTGCCCATTTTGCCAGTTGTTTTTCCGGATAGACTACATGATCTGCCCCGTTACGCAGCAAAAATTTTGCCTGCAGCTCCTGTTTCGCTCGGGAAACGATACATTTTGCGCCAAGCTCCTTAAGCTGAGATGTGGTTTCCAACGCGCTCAAAAAATTATCGCTGATCGTAACATAACAAATGTCATAATTTTTCACGCCCAAAGAACGCAAAAAATCCTCCGCGGTGCTGTCGCCGATCTGCGCGTTTGTAACAAAATCCATACAGGCATCGACGCGTTCCTCGTTTTTATCCACAGCCATAACCTGATGTCCCAATTGATTCAATTCTTCCGCGAGATGCCGTCCAAAACGTCCGAGTCCAATCAGTAACACATTTTTCATTTTCGTTTCCTCTCTTTTTATCCCACTGTGATATTTCCTTTGGGAAAGCGCGCGCAGACAATTTCATGTCCGGAAAAAGCCGCGTAAATCAGAGTTAATCCGCCGACACGTCCAAAAAACATCAGCAGGATCAAAACAGACTGTGACAACACACCCAAATGCGGCGTCAGTCCCAGCGTCAGGCCGACGGTTCCTGCCGCTGACGCGGTCTCATACAGACATGCATCCAGCGGCAGATTTTCTGTCAGACTAATCACAGACGCGCCCACAAAGCTAAGCCCCAAATACAAGAGCAAAATTGCCGCGGCATTTCGAATCACCTCGTTTTCAATCCGGCGTTCAAACGCATGGGTTTCCTCCCGTCGCCCAAAGGTTGCGGCCGCGGAAGTCAAAAGTACGGCCAGGGTGGTCACCTTCATGCCGCCGGCTGTCGATCCCGGCGCGCCCCCAATCAACATCAGCCCCGTAATCAATCCCTTGGAAACATCCGTCATGCGCGTCAGATCGACCGTATTAAACCCCGCGGTTCTGGGCGTAACCGCCTGAAAGAGGGCTGCCAGAACACGTTCATGAAGCGGCATATCAGCAAAATCCACAAAAAAGAAAAACAGAGCAGGTAAAAAAATCAAAATTGCCGTCATAAGGAGGATCACCTTGCTTTGCATTTGATAGCGCCGCATACGCAAACGATGCCGATACAGGTCATTCCAGGTTAAAAAACCGATTCCTCCGATAATAATCAGCAGCATGATAACAAAATTCACAATCGGATTCTGCTCATATCCCATCAAGGACGGATACTGCTGCCCCGCGCGTCCGAGGATATCAAAGCCCGCACAACCAAACCTGTAACGCAGGTCGCGGAGGTAGCTGTAAATAAGGACTCATGAAAGGATGTCCAATTGCCTGCCGCGCTGCATACGGGCAACATTAAAACCAGCGCTCCCACTAAGATCAGCAAGGCGAACCCAAGAATCATCATCTGAAAGGTGGTCAGATGCCGACGCAGACGCATGGATTTTTGTGACATAAGCATTTCCTTTCCGCGCGATTACATTCGTTTCCTTATAAGGATACCGAATTTTTCGCAGGCTGTCAAGAGACGAACTTGAATATCTGCCCTCACGCGAAGGCCGCGTCGCGAATCCTATCATCAGTTTTGCCGGTGATGAGAGGAGGCTCCATCTTCTTCCATCTTCCGGTTTCAATGGCGGAAGTTTTTTGCCTCAAAAAATAAAAACCTCGTAAAAGCAATCACTCTACGAGGTTTTGTGTTGTTGACGATAAAAAAAGTTGTTTGTGCTTTCGCACATTTCGGCGGACTTACGAGCCGCCCTTCGCATGTCCAGGCATGCGCCTGTAGTTAGCAGGAACTTATTTAAGCTGCGCAGCTACTTCTGCCGCGAAATCTTCTTCCTTCTTTTCGATGCCTTCGCCGACTTCGAAACGTACAACCTTCGCGAGGGAAAGGTTCTTATCTACGGATTCCAGATACTTCGCGACGGTCTGTTTGCCGTCTTCTGCTCTGACATAAGTCTGGTCAAGCAGGCAGATATCCTTTAACTGCTTGGAAACACGTCCCTCTACCAGTCCAAGGAAAATCTTGTTCGCGGAGATCGCGGCTTTATCCGCGACCGCGAGGTCTGCCAGCTGCGCCTTTGCTTCCTTGGAAAGGAAGTTCGGCAGATAGTTGAAGTTGAAGCTCTTGTCGTTTCTCTTTTCTTCTAAGATCGCGACATCTTCCGCGGACCAAACTCCGGCCACAGCCTTGTCCATCAATTCGTTTAAGATTGGCTTCGGCAGGGAGAACGGATCGTTCAGCGCGCTTTCGAGCGTGATTTCTCTGATCTTCGCGAGTTCCTCCGCGGAGATTTCGTCTCTGCTGACATACTGCGGATTCATCGCCGCGACCTGCATCGCGATATTGGTCAGAGCTTCCTTCACGGCATCGGTCGCTTCACCGCTGCCTACCACGATAACGCCGATTCTGCCGCCGCCGTGCACATAGGAAGCGAGCACATCGCCGGATGCTTTTTCAATTCTTCTGATCGACATATTTTCGCCGATCTTCGCAATCTTCGCGGTTAACGCATCCGCAACCGTCGCGCCTTCATATGCCATCGCCTTGAAGGCTTCGATATCGTTGGATTCCGCTGTTAAAGCCAGCTTCGCGAGGTCTTCTACAAAGTTTACGAATTCTTCGTTTTTGGAAACGAAGTCTGTTTCGGAATTGACTTCAACGATAGCGGCAGTCTTGTGATCATCGGAAAAAGCGATCTTGACTAAGCCTTCCGCGGCAACTCTGCCTGCCTTCTTTGCGGCCTTCGCAAGTCCCTTTTCTTTCAAATAGTCAACAGCAGCTTCGATATTGCCGTCAACTTCTACCAATGCCTTTTTGCAGTCCATCATGCCTGCGCCGGTCATTTCTCTTAATTCTTTTACCATCTGAGCGGTTACTGCCATTTTATTTTCCTCCTGTGATTTAATTTTCGTTTGTCTTTTGACTACGCCTCTGCAGGTGCTTCTTCCGCTTCTTCTGCAGGTGCTTCTTCAACAGGAGTGCCTTCGTCAAAGCTTTCGCCCTGGTTTGCTTCGATAACAGCGTCCGCCATTCTCGCGGCGATCAGCTTAACCGCTCTAATCGCGTCGTCATTAGCCGGAATTACATAATCCACGTCGTCCGGGTCACAGTTTGTATCGACAATACCAACGATCGGAATTCCGAGGATTCTCGCTTCTTTCACCGCGATTCTTTCCTTCTTAGGGTCTACAACGAATAACGCGCCCGGCATTCCCTTCATGTCCTTGATGCCGCCTAAGAATTTTTCGAGCTTGTCAGCTTCTGATTTCAGCTTGATGACTTCCTTCTTCGCCAGCTTTTCGAAGGTACCGTCTTCTTCCATTCTGCGAATGTCATTGAGTCTCTGAATTCTCTTTGCGATAGTCTTGTGGTTGGTCAGCATACCGCCGAGCCATCTTTCGCTGACATAATACTGTCCGCATCTGGTCGCTTCGTCCTCGATTGCCTGCTGCGCCTGCTTCTTGGTTCCTACGAACAGAATCGGCTTGCCGGACTCGCCAACGCTTCTCATGAAGTCATAAGCTTCGTCAATCTTCTTTACCGTCTTCTGTAAGTCGATAATGTAGATGCCGTTTCTTTCTGTGAAGATGTACGGAGCCATCTTCGGGTTCCATCTTCTGGTCTGGTGTCCAAAATGTACACCTGCTTCGAGTAATTGTTTCATTGAAATTACTGCCATTTTTATTCCTCCTGGTTTATACTTCCACCGCCTGTGAGTCTCCTACCGCATGCCTTCCGGCACCCTTATCGCAGGGGAACGCGGCAACCTTCTCCAATCGGCGATGTGATTGATCTTGTGGCATGGCAGAATTGCACATACCACTAATTACTTTACTATATTTCACAAAAAAAAGCAAGAAAATTCTCTTTTACATGGATAATTTTTTGAGATAAGCGGCAAAAGCCTGCTTCGCTGAAACAAAACTGTTCCTGCCGAGCGCGAAGCTTTGTCCACTCTGAAAATATATGGTCTGATCCTTCATCGACTTCACCTGCTCGAAATTAATGATGACAGAATGCAGGCAGCGAAAAAATCTTCTGTCCAGATAGACTTCATAGTCGCCTGCCTTCGCATATTGCGAGAAGGTTTCTTTCTCTGTGACAATGTTCGTAACCCTGCCATGCTGTTGAATGTACAAAATATCGCTGACCGCAACCTTGCAGCAATCAGTTCTCCTGATGATCGGAATATATTTTTCCATATTGTTCTCCTTTCTCACACGCGGCCTTCTTAGAAATCTTAGCACTTTTTTATCCCCCCATTTCATTATTACATTTTTTGTCGTTTTTTGCAGAATTTCATTCGACATTTTTCTACACTTTCAGACAAATTTCGCTAGTACCTTCTCTCGATGAGGCGAAAAAAAGAAAAACATGACCGCTGCGAGCATCCGTGCTGCTTCCGCTCTCCCCCCCCAAAAGAAAAAAGCGCGTATAACGAAATACAGATTTTTATGCGCACATGTCGTTCGTTCATGAGCGATGCTCCGCAAGCTGCTTTTGTCGTGATTCCGGAAATATCGCACAGCGATATTTCCCAGATGATAAAAAAACGCCGCGCGGCCTTCTTTCTCTATGGATTCCGCGTGGCGTTTTTGTGCCCGTTTGTTTTTTTATGATAAAAACTAAAATGATGTGAGCGCAAAGGAATATTATTTCAAATAGATGTCAATCGGGATATGGCGGTAAATAAGATCATCTCCATATACGCCGCTGTCCTCATATTCCATCTCACCGCATTGATTGTCATATGGATCTATGCGCCAATGCTGCTTTTTAGGATAAAAATCATGCTGAAACCGATCATTGATCGGAATTCGATACGGGTCCACATTTCCAAAGAAGAAATTCCAGCGATCATACGATTTTCTCACGTAAGCCAGCACTCCTCCGGCAGGGTCCGCGTAAAGCCACCCCAAATCTTGAATGAAGAAGCGTGCCCAATCATGTTCGCCAACATAAGTCGGTGAGGCTTCTAATCCGGACTCCCACTGCGCCGGAATTCCCGCGATACGGCAAAGCGTAATGAACAGCAAAGAATGAATCCCGCAATCCCCCTTACGATTCAAGGCACAGTATTCTGATAGATTTTCAATGCTCGCGTAATCACGCACAAAACGATAGTCCATTTTCGTTGTCACATAATTATAGATTGCTCTGGCCTTGCGAAGCGGATTGACTTCGCCTCCGATAAGTTTTTCACAAAGCGTGACGAGATGCGGAGTGAAGCGAATATGCGGCGCTTCTTCCATGAGGTTTTCACTCGAAAAAGCCTCTTCACAAGCAGTGCTCGCCTCCTGCGGCATATCCGCCTCCGACCTTGTTTCAAGCTTATGATACGCAGTTGTGTAATCAAGCTCATACTCCAAGGAGAACACCTGCCCTTTCGCAGCGATTTCTTCAAAATAGATTGTCGGTTGTGCCGCCTTGCTATCGGAAATAAACGAAGGCGTATGCGAAGTCCGCAGCATTTTAAAATTCGTGATGCCGGCCCGTTCCCGCGGAATCGGAATATGTACTCGAATCGTTTCTCCTTCACGCAGCGCCCGCGGCGCGATTTCCACTTCATGTCGGATGTGTATATGCGCGGTTCTTTCGAGATTGTCTTCGCAGCCATGAATGTAATCCTCTATGAGCGTGTAATCGCTCGTATCACCGGCTTCGGTTCGCGACCAAACTTCCGGATAAGCCTTGCAAAGCGTAGCAGCAAAGCTGTCCAAGTAACGAACCTGTCCGTTTATGTAAATCCAATCTGCTTTATCTTCCATGCGCAGTTTTTCCAATTCTTCCGCGGTCATAACCGGAATTTTTTCCTGCATGATCAAAAGAGCCTCTTCCGGACACAGAGTATATCTTTCCTGCAGGTTTTGCAGTATTCCAAGTTCCATTTCCAATCGGCAGCGCAGCGCGTAATCTGTTGTTTCGTCATCCAGATATGCCGCGATTCGGCTGCGGGCATTCTCAAAGAAACCGCCCCATTTTTCCTTCGCGATTGCTTCCGGTAATGGTACCTCCAAATACTTTAAATCTTCATACCTCATAAATTTTCCCTATTCAATCCCTTCGCCTTGATATTCCTTACCGCCGTTCTTCTTTTTGAAGTAATAGTACACACCGGCACTAACCACCATAACACCGATGCCGATTAAGCCGGATTTCGGCGCGTCCAGCAATTCGTTCACCATTAAAATCAGATACGCGATACAAGTCAGAATGATAGTTACCTTGCCGCCCCATACCTTGTATGGTCTTTCTAAATCCGGATATTTTTTTCTCATAATCAATACCGCGAATACTGTCATCGCGTTCAAGATGGATGTGGCGAAAATCAACATATCCGTTAAGTCCTGCAAACTATTAAAAATAACCAGTAAGATTGCCATAGCGGAAGAAATCATGATACCATAGCTCGGAACACCATGTTTTTCGTCCAAATGTCCAAAAATCTTAGGGAAGTAGCCCTCGTGTGCCATTGCATAGTAAGTGCGCGGGTCACAAAGCGTATTGACATTTGCTGATCCGACAATACCAATCGTCATACAGATTAAAACCAGCCAGGTTCCGGTTCCTCCCAATGTTCTGGAGACTACTTCGTTACCTAAATAAAGGTTGCCATCAGTAATCATCGTTCTGATATCTTCAATTGGCAGCACCTTGTACACCGCAAGATAGAACAAGGTATATATGAGAGTTACACCTACCAGCGAAACGATAATAGCGAATGGAAGATCCTTTTTAGGATTGCGCATTTCTTCCGCCACTGTGTTCAAATTGTACCACCCATCATAGGCCCACATAGAAGCAAAGGTCGCAAAACCGATCATCGAAATCACGCTGATTACGTTCCCACCTTCCGCGCTGGTTCCTTCCAGTGTAAGAGAAAGGTCCGGATTTTGTTGTCCTGTTGCCAATCCAACGATGATAATCAGCAGGATCGGCACTAGACGGATTACCATAGAAAAGTTTTGATAGAGCGTCATTTCCTTGACACCGAGAAGGTTAATCGTCATTAACAACAGAATTATAGCGATTGCGATCACTTTTACCATACCATCGCTGATGTCGAATACTGTTCTGTACGCGGTTACCGCTGCCATCGCCAGTGCCGCGACTCCACCGGAGCCTACCAATAAGAAACAGGAAAATCCATTCAAAAATCCCCACATCGGACTGTAAGCTCTGCTCAAATAAATTGTTTGGCCGCCCGCGACCGGCATGCTCGCGCCAAGTTCCGCAAAGCACAACCCTGAAATAATTGTGATAAGACCTCCTACAATCCACGCAACTAAGGACCAGCCCAAATTCATTCCGGTTCTTTCCAAAACATAGCTGCCCAAATAGTATACACCGGATCCGATCACCATACCAGCGACAATGCTGATGCCGCTGAAAGGTCCGATTGCTTTCTTAAAGCTGCCTTCATGATTCTGATTATCCATTTTTTCCTCCTATTCTTATATACAGTCTTTTAAGATACGGCTAACATTTTTGAAACAAATTTTTTCGATCGTTTCCGTTGAAAATTCCCTCTCCAAATTTTCGATTAAGGTTTGAAAGCCCTCGTAATCTTTCATCTCGAGTTTGCAGTCAATTCCATCAAAATCCGATCCGAACGCCACGTAATCTTCTCCCATAACCCGAATCATATGCCGAATATGTGCCACAATGTCCTCTATTGTAGAAACTTTCGCGTTCTTACGCAGGAATGCCGCGTAAAAGTTCACGCCGACAACTCCTCCTGCTTCAGCAATACATTTCAGCTGTTCATCAGTCAGGTTGCGTGGGTGATCGCACAACGCTCTCGCGCAAGAATGCGATGCTACAAAAGGTTTCCTGCAGTGCTTGACAACATCGTAGAATCCACCTTCCGACAGATGCGAAACATCTACAATCATGCCGATATCATTCATACGCTCCACCACTTCCACGCCAAATGGTTTCAATCCCTTGCGATGTTCGACTTCATCCCTACTCTGCGGGAATCCGATGCAGTTTTCGTAGTTCCACAACAAAGTCATCAAGCGTACGCCCCTATCATACAGGATTTGCAGGCGTTCCGGCTTCCCTTCTAATAGGCCGGCATCTTCAATCGTGAGCAGCGATGAGAGTTTTCCGCTTTGTTGATTTTTTTCAATATCCGCGAAGGATTTCACAGGCGCGAGGATGTCACGGTTTTCTTGTAACTGCTGTTGATAAAGCTTTTCAATATCAAAAAACAACTCATAAGGACTCAATGTGATATTCTCGTCTTTTGCCCCCTTTCCTGAGATCAAATAAATCGCAAAAAACTGCAACAGACCACCGGCTCTCCGCATTTTTTCCAAATCAATGTGAAGGTCATTTTTTCTCAACGATTTGTTTCGAAGATAACATTCAAGTAGCGTGTCGCAATGCATGTCAATGAATTGCATGCGTTTGCCTCCTTCCATTTTCATTTCTCTATAAAGTATTAAAGCAAATTCTGTGCCATCTGACATATACCAAGGATAGCTTATCCGCAATTTAAAATAAAAGCAACCGTATGTAGAATAAACCCGGGTATTTCTACGCGCGCAAACCTGCGCGCAGGCATGTTGGCGCGATGTAAAATAAGTTTATGTGATTCTGAGACAACCGCAAAGTTTTCGTCCTTATATAACAAAAAAAAGCGTCTGGTTTAGAGCCTTTCGCTTTTTGTTCTTTTTTTAGACTTTCGTTCTTTTTTTAGAACATTCTACTTTTGTTTTTGCGCTTCTGCGCCGCACATAAAAGCAATATCCTTCATGATTCCTTCGGCCCGTTTCGCGGATATTTTATTAGTGCTCATGCACAGGATAAAAGGGTTTTCAGTCATAACAATCGCAGCATCATGAAGTGCGGTAATATCAAAGCCGGTTTGCTGTGCAACAGAAATGCCCCTGTCTGAAAATCCGGAAAGAATATCTCTCCGTTGGTGATAAGAGAGTATTCGCAGCATCTGCTCACTGGCCGCTGTCGAAATCAACTGTCTCTTATACAACCTGCGCAGAAGGCTTCCAATCTCCCTGACAGAATGATAATTGTCTTTTTCCGGATCAATTTCATCCCATTCAAACAGCATACATCGTATTTTCGTTTTGGTCAGTCCGAGTTTTTTCATAGTATCATTCACTTGTTCCATTCCAACTATCGACAGCAATATGTTAAAAGCAGAATTATCGCTGATGACAATCATCAGATAAACCAAATCCTCAATTGTCAGTTCCATACCTTTATGCAAAAAATCCAAAACACCGACTGTTGCTTCATATTCATTTTCCGGAATCGCAAATGGTGGTTTTTTGTCCAGAGTATAGGTATCGTCTAAACGAATCACTTTTTCTTCCACTTGGCGAAAGACCTCAATCAGAAGCACCAACTTCGCAATCCCTAAAGATGGGAAGACGTCACAGTTTCCCACAAAAAAACTGTTGTCTTGCTTTATATCGTAAAAATATACGCCGATTTCTCCCTGCAAATTACTTATTCTTTCTCGAATCATATTCGCCAGTTTCATACGTTTCTTTCCTCCGGTTTTTCATCAATTCCATATTGGTGCACCTTCTCAAACAGGTTGGTCTTGCTGATTCCGAGATATTCAGCTACCAACCGTCGGTTACCGGAAAACTGTTCAAAAGCGGTTTGAATCAATTCTTTTTCGTACAGTTTCATCTTTTCCTTTAAACTTTTCGCGATTGGACTGCCGGCTATACTGTTATCGAGCTTTATATCTTCCGCATGTATAAAGTTTCCCTCTGAAATTACCGCGGCTTTCTCCAACACATTTTCCAATTCGCGAATATTTCCAGGCCACCGGTATTGCTTCATTTTTTGAAGCGCGTCATCGGTCAGTATCATGGGTTCTACTTCCAAACGGCTGTAAATCAACGGAAGTGTATCTTCGATAATGCTGTACAAATCCGCGATTCGATCGCGTAGCGGAGGCAGTTTAATCGGAAAAACGCTGATGCGATAATACAGGTCTTCACGAAATTTACCTTCCTTTACCATTTGCTCGAGGTTTCGATTTGTCGCGACAATCAGTCGAACATCTGTGGATATTTTTTTACGCCGCCCACGCGGTAAAAAGTTCCATCCTGCAGCACCTCCAATAGTTTTCCCTGTAGCAAGAGTGGAAGTTCTGATATTTCATCTAAAAAAAGGGTTCCGCCCTTTGCCATTTCAAAATAACCGATTTTCCCCCCTTTTTTTGCTCCGGTAAATGCTCCGTCTTCATAACCAAACAGCTCACTTTCAATCAAATTATAAGCAATAGCCGCGCAGTTTACGTTGATAAAAGGGCCGTCCGCGCGTCGGCTGTTTTTATGAATTTCCTTAGCAAGAAAGGTTTTTCCTGTGCCGCTTTCTCCCGTAAGAACAATGGTTACGTTTTTCCGGCAGACCTTCTCCAAATTTCGGTTGATTTCAGCAATATTTTCTCCATTCCCGCGCAGTCTCGCTTCGCAGCCGAGTTCGTTCCTGCCGATTTTAATTTCATCGCTGCGGAATAGTCGGTCATGCGTCTTCGTCTTTTCTTTAACGAACTCCAAATAGTCTTTTTCATCTCCGATTGCATAGATGGATAACTTCTCATCACGAATTTGTGTATCCGCAAAAAGACGAGAGACCGCGGCTGCCCTGCCGTTAACCGTACAGAAAGCCGGCGCATTCGGCAGCATTGTTCGCAAGCTTTCAATTGCGTTTAGGATATTGCTTTCAAACAAATCTTCCGGAGAGTTGGAAGTTCCTCCTTCCATATATCCGGCAAAGGTTTCCCCTCGCAAAACTTTCTTTACTTGCTGCGCGTCGCTGTTTGGCTTGCTGAAAAAACGAATATGTCCCCTGCGAAACAGCAATAAGATTCCATCTCCGATTTCGCTGAAAGGTCTGCGATATTCCTGTGATCCCAGCGCAAAGCGCAGCATTTTTTTTGCTTTTAGTTCGATACAAAGAGACTCTTCCGAAAATGCAGTATGAAGCAATGTCTGTCCTTCAAAAAAAGTCGAAGCATCCTCCAGTTGCTTTATCAGTGGAAAAGAATCAGAGTTTTCATATTGAAATACCACAATACGCCAAGCTTCATCTATCGGTATCATCTGTTGTGCCTGTTCCGGTCGTATACATTCTCCTGCCCTCTTGCCCATGTACAGTACCAAATCTCCGTTTTCTGCTGCTCCTTTGCAATACCAGCGGACATCCTCTGTATCGTTTCTTGTAAATTTCAAAGCTTCCTCGTTCAAAAGCACTGCCTTCTTTTTGTCATTTATCGCAAAATAACCTAAGTCCACCGTTTTCCCCTCATTTCCGTTTCTCTCCGGTATGACAAAAACAGCCAATCACACCGATTCGGATTGGCTGTTCGTGTCTGTTCCTACATTGCTTTATTTTTGATTTCTTCCAGCAGCTTCGCGGTGAAGTCCTCGACGCTCATTTCACCGAGTTCCCCGACCTTGCTCGAGCGAACGGTCAGTGTGCCTGCTTCGGTTTCTCTCTCACCGATCACGCAGATATAGCTGTCCCTCTCGTTTCTGGCCTCTCTGAGCTTATAGCCGATCTTTTCGTTTCTGATATCCGTTTCCACACGCAGACCCGCTTCTTCCAGCTTCGCGGCGACTTCCTGTGCGTACGGTGCGAATTTTTCGGTGACCGTCAGAAGTTTTACCTGTACAGGTGCCAGCCACAGCGGGAATTTGCCGGCGCAGTGCTCGATCAGAATACCGATAAAACGTTCAATCGAACCAAAGATGACGCGGTGGATCATAATCGGTCTGTGCTTTTCACCGTCTGATCCCACATAAGTTAAATCAAATCTCTGCGGCATCTGCATGTCAAGCTGGATTGTGCCGCACTGCCAGGTTCTGCCGATGGAATCCTGCAGATGGAAGTCCAGCTTCGGGCCATAGAACGCGCCGTCGCCCTCGTTGATGACGAACGGAACACCCATTTCCTCGATGGCGTTTCTGAGAGCGCCTTCTGCCATTTCCCATTCTTCGTCGGTTCCCATGGAGTCCTCCGGTCTGGTGGAAAGCTCTACATGATACTCGAAACCGAACATTTTATAGACATCATCGCAGAATTTTGCAACGCCCTTAATCTCATCGTTAACCTGTTCAGGCAGCATGAAGATATGTGCGTCGTCCTGCGTGAAGGTACGGACTCTCATCAAACCGTGCAGCGCGCCGGAAAGCTCATGTCTGTGCACCTGTCCGAGCTCGCCGCAGCGAATCGGAAAATCTCGGTAGGACCACATTTTACGCTTGTATACCAGCATCGACCCCGGGCAGTTCATCGGCTTGATCGCGTAATCCTCGCCGTCGATCTTGGTGAAATACATGTTATCCTTATAGTGATCCCAATGGCCGGAGGTCCTCCAAAGATGCTCGTTGAGAATCAGCGGTGTCTTGATCTCTTCGTAGCCTCTCTTCTTATGCTCCGCTCTCCAAAAAGCCTCCAGCTCATTGCGGATGATCATGCCCTTTGGCAGGAAAAACGGGAATCCCGGACCTTCCTCGGTCAGCATGAAGAGATCCATCTCCTTGCCGATCTTGCGGTGGTCTCTCTTTTTCGCTTCCTCCAATTTTTCGACGTAGGCATCCAGTTCTTCCTGGGTCGGGAATGCAGTCGCGTAAATTCTCTGCAGCATCTGTCTGTCGGAATCGCCTCTCCAGTAAGCGCCCGCCACGCTCATCAGCTTGAACGCCTTAATCTGACCGGTGGATTCCATGTGCGGCCCCGCGCACAAGTCCGTAAAATCTCCCTGTGTATACATCGTGATGACCGCATCCTCCGGCAGGTCTTCAATCAGTTCCACTTTGTAGTCCTGATTTCTCTCTTTAAAGAATTGAAGTGCTTCCTCTCTGGAAACCTCGCTTCTGACCAGCGGCAGGTTTTGCTGCACAATCTTTTTCATTTCCTTCTGAATCTTGAGGAAATCTTCTTCGCTGAATTTATGCTCACACTCCATATCGTAATAGAATCCGTTGTCGATAGCCGGTCCAATCGCGAACTTGGTGTCCGGCCACAGGTGCTGGATGGCCTGCGCCATGATGTGAGACGCGGTATGTCTGTAGGTATGTCTAACCTGTTCATCTTCCCAGTTTAATTTTTCTTTTGCCATGATATGATAGCTTCCTTTCTCTCATTGATTGATATTTTACGCGTCGGAGCGCGAAACGTGCGCCGATGCTTCCTACGCGAATTCGTCCGGAATTGTTCTGCCGGTTCCGGCCCCGTATCAGGTGCCTTGTGTGGAGGCGCCTCCGGTATTCTCTGCGGACTGCTCGGCCGGCGTGCTTGGCTCCGTCGGCACCGTCGGATCAGTTGTACCCGGCGTGGTCGGAGTCGTCGGTTCGGTCGGAGTCGTCGGCTCAGTTGGCGTGGTTGGGTCCGTCGGTGTGGTCGGATTGCTCGGGTCAGTTGGCTCGGTCGGATTGCTTGGATCGGTGCCCGGATTGTAATTTGGATCATCCGGATCATCTACACCGTCCGGGTTATCCGGATCGGTCGGCTCTGCCGCAGGTTCGTCCTTTTTCGTTTCGCCTTCCTTAATCTTATCCAACTGCTTCGCGTCCTTCGCCGCCTGAATGCGCCGGCTGATCTCACTGCTGATGGCATTGACCGTCGATGTGGTCGTATAATCCTCCTGTCCAAAGACCTCCTTATGGAATTCCGTCGTGTTATTCGTCAGACTACCGCCCGGGAACACATAGGATACCCCCTTGATCAAGCCGCTGGTCCACTTGTACGGCCAACCGCTGCCGGAGGCGATATTGTACTTCGGCAGGCGGAAACCGAGCGCCAGAATATCGTTCATCTTCAGATTGGTCTTGACCTGCGGTACAGCCATGTCAATGATTTTTTTGACGTCGCTGAACGGCATGGTCTTAACTTTTTGGAAAACCAGAGAAACGACCGTACGCATTCTTTCCGTACGTTTGATATCATCGCCGGTACCCTTACGGATACGACCGTAGGAAACCGCCTGCACGCCTTCCAGCGTCTGTACGCCCGGCGCTTTGACAAGATTGTAATCTTTTTTGCCGATATTTTTTGCCGTCTGTCTGGTATATTTGTTCAGTTGATTGATCTCGTACTGCTGCACATCGACGGTAATGCCGCCGACCGCGTCAACCACATCCGCCACCGTCTTGAAGTTTACGATGACATACTGGCTGAGGTCAATATCCAGCGCCTGATTCAGTGACTTCATCGTCATCTCCGGTCCGCCGTAAACGCAGGCATGGGTGATTTTGTCATACGTAGAGGTATCTCCGAGCTTCAGATAGGTGTCGCGGTATACCGAGGTCAGTGTCACATCGTTGGTCTCCTCGTTGATGCTCGCGATCATAATCATATCGCTGCGGGTACCCTTGATATTATCCATATTACGGCTGTCCACGCCGAGCAGGAGAATATTGATGTAGCCATCAACCCCCACCAGCGAAAGATCATAGTTTTCCTGAATCGGCTCATGCATTTCATCGACCACGCGATTCATGTAGCTCCATACGACCGCGCCCACGATGACAGCGGCCAGCAGCAGAATAATCACGATTAAGGCAATGACCTTATGCGACGTTTTCATTTCTTTGATTCTCTGCGTCAGCCCCTTCTTCGGCGGCTGCTCATTGCCGTTCGATTCCCGGCGTTTGTCTGCTCTGCTCATTCTGTAAAGATCCCCCTCTTTTTCTTGATCCTCGCGGCCCGCGCGGCGTCCTCTTCCAGCATTTTCTGATAATAGTCCGCCGCTTCTCCGATATCCCCGTCAAAAAGAAGCGTTCCCAGACGCATCACCATACCGCGCTTGCAGAAGGATTTTGCCACGCCTGTGGAGTGGGTCACGAATAAAAATGTAACGTTTTCTTCATTTACAATATGATTAATCTTATCAATGCACTTTTTTTTGAACTCACTGTCGCCGACACTGAGCGCTTCATCGACGATCAGAATCTCCGGTTCGATGCTGACATTGATGGCGAACCCCAATCTCGCCTTCATGCCGCTCGAATAGGTACGGGTCGGCTGATCGATGTAATCTCCAAGATCTGCGAATTCGATGATCTCCGGTTCCAGCTTACGGACTTCCTCGTCGGAAAGCCCCATCAGCTGCCCTCTGAAATAGATATTTTCACGCCCCGTAAACTCCGGATCAAAGCCCGCGGTCAGTTCCAACAGCGCGCTGACACGTCCGTCAACCGTAATCTCGCCGGATGTCGGATATGCTACGCCTGTAATCATCTTGAGAATGGTGGACTTGCCGGCGCCGTTTTTGCCGAACAGCGCGACAGATTCCCCCTGCTTGATGGAAAACGAAAGGTCGTTGACCGCGATTTTTTCTTTGTACTTCGCTTTCTTGCTGAATAAAGACTTAAAGCGCTGCCTGTCACTCTTAAAAAGCTTGTACATTTTCGTCACATGATCGAATTGAATGACTGTTTTATCCATCATCAAATCACCTATATCCTAACTCTCGGACGCGCGTTAGAGCACATCCGGTATTTCCTTTTTGAGCTTGCCGTATGCCCAGACAGCCAAAGCGCCCATCACAATCAGCACAATCACGTAGTTGCGCAGTTCCTCCGGTGTTTCCCAAAACCAGACCTGCTTGATGAACACATTGCGATAGCCGTTCGCACAGATGGTCACCGGATTAAAGAGCAGGATTTTTTTGACCCACACGATTTCAATCTTGCCGGCGTCGTAGAGAATTCCGGACAGCCAGAACAAGGCCTGCGTCAAAGATTTTACCAGATTCAAAAAGTCCTGGCTGATCGCCGAAAGCACACCCGCGAACAAGCCCCACACGCTAAAAAAAGCAAACATCATCAGCATGTAGACCGGCAGCTGCAGATAGTAGATCGTCGGCAGATAACCAAATCCGATAAAAATCAGAATCATGATGGCCAAAAGCCCGATATGCACCGCCAGACAGGACAGACTGACAAAGGTCGGAATCGTGGAAATCGGAAATTTGATTTTGGTGACCAGATAGCGATATTTGCGGATGGAACCAGCGCCGCCGGTGATCATATCCCGCATATAGTACCAAGGAATCATGCCCGCGATCAGCCACAGAAAGAACGGATAGCCGTCCACATCGCTGCCCTTGCGCAGTCCGACGGTAAACGCGAACCAGAATACGAAGATCAGAATCGCCGGACGGATCACCGCCCATGCCCAGCCCAGCACCGCGCCGCTGTATGTTTTTTTAATATCGGATTTTGCGAGCTTGACAAGCTGCTTCCGATACGCGAGATGGTCACTGATAATTTCTTTGCATGTACTCAAATCTTACCTCTTTCCTAATCACGTTTTGGCAGATGTACCAGCGTCCTGTTCGGAGTCACATCGTAGCCATAATGATGCTTCTTGCCGGCCAGCTTATAGAGCAGATACTCTCTGGTCGGTTTCGTGTATTTTTCCACTGCCGGATAGTCCGGGAAGCGGTTGATTTCCGGAAATTTGATGCCGTCATTGGTAACTGCCAGATCCACGCCAAAAAACTCCAACTGTTTGATGGATTTCGTAACGTCCAAAACCTGCTGCTTCACCTGTTCCCAGTGCGGCAGATAGCCGTCAATCGGCACCCCGGTATCCGGATGAATCGGACAATCCTCGATGGAATTGTTCATCACAATCTTCGCATCATGGAAATGTCCGGTCGCGACATCGATGGTCGCCGTCATACCGCCCGCGCCGACATTATCGACCGCGCCTGTCTTTTTGGAGCCGAAACGCACATAGGCATTGCCAATCTGCGGATTCTTGCCGTCCTTTTTGAAAACGATCATGCGCACCGTATTGACCGCGCCGTCATAGACAGCCTTGAGCTCGTCACACATATTGATATATTCGGTTACCAGATACTGGTTGTTGATATCTTCAAGAATATCCAACACCTGCTGCTTCGTTACGTCCTGATAATTGAGCTGGTATTTGCCGTCTTCATAGGTGAATTTATAGAAGCCGTCTCCATGTGAACCTTCATCCGGCTTGAGCGCGAGCACGCCTTTTTGCTCCACCAGACGGAAGATCTCGTCGAAGGTGTTGGTGTAACCCTCCGGCAGATCCATCATGGAGATTACCTTGTTGTTTCCGTTCTTGCAGATGATATGGTAATAGTAAGCCGGGAAGCAGTCGTTGTAGTCCGAGCAGACATATTTGACCGTAATCTTATCCTCCATCCACTTCCGGTATTTTGGGTTAATGTGACGCAGCCACTTGTATTCAAAATCGGAAATGTATTCTCCGAGATTTTCCTCGGTGATGCCGTATTGCGGGATGCGGTAAGACAAAAATCCATGCTTGTACGCCCACAGCTTTTCTCGGAGGGTCGCCTCCTTATTGGTCCAAAAATCTGTCCAGACATTAGAAATCCAACGGGTAGACTGGTAAGGCACCAGCCCCTTCGGATAGAAGGCGCGCGCGAATTTCGCGCGAATACGCAGATGCATCTTATGCAGCCCGCGACTGATTCTGACTCCCGCTTTCGCGTAGGCTTCTTTTTTTTGTTCTACTTTACGCTTCAGATACGCGGAGGTTTCCTTGCTGAACGGTTTCGCGGTCGGATATTCCGGATGGTTGAGCAGATTGACAATTTTGAAACCATCCGCGGAAATCACGATTTCCGCGCAGAAAAACTCCAGCTGCGGCACAAATACGCAAAGACGATGCATCACATCCGCAATTTCGTCCCAATGCGGAATCGGTTTGCCGCGCCAGCTGCCTTCGGTCACATCGCAAGGCTCCGCCTTGACAAAGCGATAGATATCATCCTCGACATCGGCTTCTTCCAAGCTGTCCGAGTGCTTCATCGCCAGCACCTTGAGAGAAGTCTTTTCGTATTCGTCAAAGACGAAGTATCCGTCACCGATGACGGGATTGTCACCAAACTCATTGAAAACGATGAGATTCAGTACACCGTAATCGGTATCTTCGCTGAGTTCTACCTGTTCTTTGACTACCAGTGTTACGCGGTAATCGCTGAGGATTTCCTGAATTCTCTCCTTCGGGCGTTCTCTGCCCTCCAGATAAAACACACCATCCCGATACTCCAGCGTACTCGCGTAACCACCATTGGCAGAGGACACCGTCAGGCTGCCCTTTTCCTGCAATAACGCGAAAAGATCCTCGAAAGTGTCACCTGCGTTGTCGTCGTACAGAGGAATCAGCACCGTTTCATCGTAGCGCTTGCTGATTTGATAGTAGAGTGTCGGCATATAACCGCGGAACGGCTTAAAAATCGTGTGCATGGTTACCTTATCGGTGATCCACTTGCTGTAGGTTCCGTTCAGCGGTCTTAAAAACGCGTAATCCTTCGCAGAGATATAGTCGTCGACGTTCTCTGCAGTGATGCCAAGTCTGGCGGCCTGTTCCGGCAGGAAGCCATGCCGCAGTGCCCAGCGCGTATCTTTTTTGGAAAATCCGTAGTCACGGGTTCTGTGCCTGTAAGACTCCCGCACCCAGCGGCGCGCTTCTCCTCCTGTAAAACCTCTCGATGTCGGGCCGAGCGCCAAGGCGTCAACGACCAGTTTTTTTAGTCCCATTTATTTCGTTGTCCTCCTGTTGTAGTCTTCAGGGGAGTTAAAGTCCTCTGTGCCGTCCTGAATCAGAATATAATCGGCGGCAATTGTTTTTTCACCGAACGGCAGTCCCTCAAAGGACTGATATACCTGCCATCCGATGCATTTTTCTATCTTTCCCGCGAGGAAAAGCTCCCGCACCCGATCCACGTGCTGCCGAAACAGCGCGCCGTCCGCGACCTTGATCGCTACGATGGAGCGTTCATTGCCGAAGAACAAGAGCTTTTCTGCAGGGGTTTGAACGATTTTTTTAATCACCTGCTCTGAGTAAAAGGTATCGCCATAGAGGAAACACGCATCGTTTTCGATGAGTTCCTCCGTAAACCGGTCAATCTCCAGATGATTGTGCCGAGGCTCATAGCGCCTTGCGCCCGGCACCTCATAGCGCGGGTCATGGGAAGTAATCACAATATCCGCCCGCGCGTCATTTTCGCGAAGCAGCCGGACGGTTCGCGCCAGCAGCGTTTCGCCCCCGATTTCAATCAAATGCTTGGGAATATTGTGATAATTGTTCCAACGGGTGCCCTTCCCGTCAGCCATAATGATATACTTCATGGATTCCTCTTATTTGATGACCTTATGATAACGGTAAAAATCGCCCAGTTCCTTGTTGCGCTGTCCGCCCCAGAGCTGGATGATATTGACGCCGGACGAGGTGTTCGCTTCGATGATGCAGTGTCCTTCCTCCGTCATCAAAATGTCCCAGGCGATAAAATGCATGTACGGCAGCTTATCCGCAAGCTGCAGCATATCCTTCTTGAGTTGCTGCCAGTCCGGCACCTGGACGCCCTCAATCGGCGCACCGGAGTCCGGATGCACCTTATAGACGTTGCGGTTGTGCAGACACCTTGCCTCGCTGAGCACGCCCGTCTCCAAATCGATATTGGCAACCAGACCGCCGCGGCTGCCGTTGTCCACCGGAATCGTCTCCTTCGTGCCGATGCGCTGCACCGCAAAGAACACCTTGAATTTATGCGTTTTAGGGTCTCTGAGCGTAATGAAGCGAATGGTATTGACCGTCTGATCGTATATTTTGTCCAGATATGGGTGTTGCTTCATCGCTTCGCTTAAAAACCAGTTGTCGCGGTCCTTCAGGTATTTGATAAAATCTTCCTTGCGCAGCGGCTTCAAGTCTATGCAGGGCAGGTCTTTTTCATAGTCGTATGTCATAATGACTACGCCGGTTCCCTTACCCTTGCCGTAAGGCTTGAAAAAATAGCTTCCCTTCTCCTTGAGCAGCGTGAGTGCGTCTTCATAGTCCATGTCCTCGCTCGCGAAACCGGACAGATAGCCGCGATTCTTAATCATATAGCTTTCCGGCACTCTGACATACTGCTTGAGAATCTCCGCCGAAGCGATCTTGTTGTTGCAGACAAAATCGAACGGCTCGTTGATATAGCGGGAACGATACCAGTCGAATTCCGACAGGTATTCATGCCTGTCATTGTGGTCAAAGTCATAAAGCATCCACTGGTCAGCTAAAAAACCGCCGCAGATATTGGCTTTGATTTTTTTGTACCAAGGGCACTTAAAGTGATTCTTCGCGAAGACGATTCTTCTCCAATAGAGGACGAACAGCTTCGTCTTTTTGATGCCCCATCTCGTAAATTGAAAAAAATCCATAGTTTCCTCTGTTATATCTCTTTCAAATGTTATGTGTCTTTCAAATATTTTTAAATGCAAAGCATGATCTTTCGATTACGCTTTCGACCCTCCGGTTTCTCCCAGATGCGCGCGAACCAGCTGCGCGATCTGCGCGGTCGAAGTGCCGAGATTTTTTGGCAGATAGCTTGCTCGGTAAGCATCCAGCGTTTCCTGCGGATAACTGCCTTGCGCGAGACGCTGCATCAACTCGTCCGCGTCGCGGAACACACAGCCCGGCATCACTTCGAACAGATCGATGTTCATGCCGTTCTTTTCGCGATATTCCTCGTAATCATAGACAAAATAATAGGTCGGACAGTTGAGTACCGCGCCTTCCAACGCGATCGCCGAGTAGTCGGTAATCAGATAGTCGCAGACCGCCAGCAGATCCACCGCACGAAAATCCGGACAGTTTTGAACAGCTGGATCATCGGAAACAAGCGGCTGATTTGGATGCCCCTTGACAATCAGCACAAACGGCTCTTCGTTCTGCGCGATCTCCGGATTTGCCGCGTTTGTCTGCGCGGCTTCCGCATTCCGGCCGTCTGCTGACGAAGTTCTGTCCTGCGAATCCTCCCGTATGGTCTCGGCGTTCCGCGCCGCGACCGCCCGCACCAACGACTCCCAATGCAGCTCAATGTTTTTGCGGAAGGTCGGCGCATACAAGATGATCATTTTCTCTTTCAATTCCGGATAGGCCGCAAAAAAACGCTTCCGGTTTTTTCCCCGCTCCGCAAGCAGCCGATCGATGCGCGGCAATCCGCAATTGACGAGCTTGTCCTGCGGCTGGTTAAAAGACTTCTCATAGAATGGGTTCCATGCCTTGCCTCCGGCGATGATATAATCATAGTTTTCATGCATCTTCATCAGATGTGCCATCTCCGCGCCGCGGCCGGACGCCTTGCCCAAGGTTTGATAGCCGGACTGTTTGATCTTGCCAAGCGCGTGCCACATTTGGATTACCGTCAATGTTTTTTTATGATGTAAGAGGGAAACCGCCGGCCAATAGGCATCGAGGACGCATACGGAAGCAGTCGCCATATGATACATACTCCGCAGGGTCGAGCCCGCGAAGGACAAGATTCCTTTGAGTCCGCCGCTTCCCGCGCCTTCGAGTCGGTGACAAATCGTAACAATTTCGATCTGTGGATCTTCGCGGCGCAGTTCCTGCTGCACCATTTCAAAATCCGGTGTCAGTGTATCGGACTGTCTGCTCAAAAAAACGACCTTATTCTTTTTTGTCGGCAAGAGCTTCAGCACAGCGTAAATCATCTGCAGTCCGAAGCGCATCAGATAGATCAGAACCTTCTTCATGTTTCCCTTTTATTTGTATTCTCCGTCATTTCGGACGGCAGCTGTACGCACGCCGTCCATTTTATTAAGATACCATATTCTCAGGCCTTTGTAAATGTTTTCACCGCAAAAAAGCCAAAATGCAAAGCAATTTCATCTGCTCTTCACCTTGTGCGCCTTGTGTTCCAGCGCTGCGCGCTTTGGCTTGGCGTCTGGCAGCCATACCTCATAGGTTCCGCGCCCAAACGGGCGCGGTCTGTGATAGTACAGCAGCAGCCCGATGCACAGATTGAGCAGCACAAGACCGTAAATGATCATCCGTTCCATCGCTTCTCCCTCCTTTTGATTTGTACGCATTTGATCGATCTTGATCGATATCCAGAACTTACATTTTATGCATTTTCATCTTACATCTTCCATCATATTCTGTCAATCCCTGCATATTGATTTTGCACGACGTCAGGATTTTTTATCTATGCAGGAAATATCGCTGCGCGATATTTCCTGCACAATAAACAAAAAAGCGCGCATAGAAATCTTTGATTTCGTTATGCACGCTTTTGTCCTGTTTATTTGAAATACTTGACTGCTGATGTGAACATCTGCATGTCGAAGCGTCCCGGCACGTTCTGATAGAGCCCGCTGCCGATACGTTCGGAATGCCCCATCTTGCCGAGAACTCTGCCGTCCGGGGAGATGATACCCTCGACCGCCCAATCGGAGCCGTTCGGGTTATATTGAATCTCCATGGTCGCGTTGCCGTCGAAGTCCGCGTACTGCGTGATGATTTGTCCATTCGCCGCCAGCTCTGTCAAAAGCTCCTGCGATGCCATGAAGCGCCCTTCACCATGGGAGATTGGAACCGTATAGACTTCGCCCGGCTGTACGCCTGTCAGCCAAGGAGAACGATTGGAAACAATGCGCGTCTGCACCAGCTTGGATTGGTGACGTCCGATGCGGTTATAGGTCAGTGTCGGACAGGTTTCATCCGTATCGATGATCTTGCCGTAAGGCACTAAACCCAGCTTGATCAGCGCCTGGAAGCCGTTGCAGATACCGGCCATCAAGCCATCACGTTCGCCCAATAACGCAGTGACAGCCTCTTTGATCTCCGCATTGCGGAAGAATGCCGTAATCAGCTTGCCGGAGCCGTCCGGTTCGTCACCACCGGAGAAACCGCCCGGAATGAAGATCATCTGACTTTCGCGCACCTTGGCGGCGAAATCCGATACTGACCGCGCGACCGCATCCGCACTCAGATTATTGAGCACGAAAATCTCCGGCTCCGCACCGGCTGCCGCAAAGGCTTTGGCCGTATCATATTCGCAGTTGGTCCCCGGGAATACCGGAATCAGCACGCGCGGCTTCGCACATGGGATGCTCGCCCGGAAAATCTCTTCGGCCGGGCTGTCGGTCAGTGTCGGCGCGTTTCCTTCCGTTTTGAGATTGCAAGGATAGACCGGTTCTAATTTACGCTCGTAAAGCTGCTCCGTTTCCTCCATATCCACTGCTTCCTCACCAAACTGCAGCAGGTAGTCCTCTGTGGTTTCGCCGAGCAAGACTGCGTGCTCGAGTTCGTTCAGCAATGTCTGCAAGTTTTGATCGCAGGCAGCTTCGTCCGCATCCGCGGCAGATGCCTGAAGCTCTGTCAGCGCGACAGCGTCCAGTTCCAGCAGGAACGCCCCGTAGCAAGGCGCGAATAAATCATAATCCGCTGGAAGCGTGTCCGCGAAGGTAAAACCAATACGGTTACCCAGTGCCATCTTCAAAACGCTTTCGGCGATGCCGCCCATGCCCGGCGTCCGGCAGGCTTTGACAAGACCCGCGCGCATCAGCGCTGTAACCCTATCATAAAGCTTGCGCAGGGAATCGCCGTCCGGAAGTCCCTCCGCGTTCAGCTCCGGCTGCAAAAGATAAACCGGATTGCCGCCCGCCTTGAATTCCGAGGAAATGATATGATCCACCTGATCTGTTGTCACTGCAAAGGATACTAAGGTTGGCGGCACCGACAAGTCTTCAAAGGTGCCGCTCATGGAGTCCTTACCACCGATGGCGGCGACTCCTAAGGCAAGCTGCGCGTCCAGCGCGCCCAAAAGCGCGGCAAATGGGTTACCCCATTTGACGGGATCTTTGCCTAGCTTTTCAAAATATTCCTGGAAAGACAGATATACCTCGCGGAATGCCGCGCCGGCTGCCACCAGCTTGGAAACGGATTCCACCACCGCGAGGTATGCTCCATGATACGGGCTCTGTTCGGTGATGAACGGGTTATAGCCCCAGGACATCAAGCTGCAGGTCTTTGTATCGCCATGCTCTCTGGAAATCTTATTGACCATGCACTGTGCCGGTGTTCTCTGATACTTGCCGCCGAACGGCATCAGCACCGAACCTGCGCCGATGGTCGAGTCAAAGCGTTCAGAAAGTCCTCGTCTGGAGCAGATGTTCAGATCCCCTGCCAGCGCGCGCATCCGGCCTGCGAAATCATCGGCTGCGTAAGCCGCGATCTGCGGTGCCTGTGGCTCTGCCGCAGGCGCAGGGCTGTTCGCACCGCAGGCTGTGCCCGCTTCACGCGAAGCCGCCATCCAATCCGCGCGCGGCGCCTGCACTGTGATATGCTTTTCCGCGCCGTTCGAGTCCAAAAAGGCGCGGGAGATGTCCACAATCTTCTTCCCGTTCCAGTTCATCACAAGGCGCGGCTCTTCCGTAACCGTCGCAACTACCGTCGCTTCCAGATTCTCGGCGTGGGCGAGCCGGGTGAAGAGATCTACATCCTCCGCGCGCACCACAACCGCCATTCTTTCCTGCGATTCGCTGATCGCCAGTTCGGTACCGTCCAGACCCTCATATTTTTTGGGAACCTTGTTCAGATCGATCAAAAGGCCGTCCGCTAATTCTCCGATCGCGACCGACACGCCGCCTGCGCCGAAGTCGTTGCAGCGTTTGATCAATTTGGACGCCTGCGGGTTACGGAACAAGCGCTGCAGCTTGCGTTCTTCCGGCGCGTTGCCCTTCTGCACCTCCGCGCCGCAGCTTTCCAGCGAAGTCGTCGTATGGGATTTGGAAGATCCTGTCGCGCCGCCGCAGCCGTCTCTGCCGGTCTTGCCGCCGAGCAGGATGACCTTGTCTCCTGCTGCCGGTACCTCCCGCACCACGTTCTCCGCCGGAGCCGCCGCGATGACCGCGCCGATTTCCATACGCTTGGCAACATAGCCCGGATGATAGATTTCGTCCACCTGTCCGGTCGCCAGGCCGATTTGATTGCCATAAGAGCTGTATCCTGCCGCCGCTGTCGTCACCAGCTTCCGCTGCGGCAGCTTGCCCGGCAGCGTGTCCGCGATCGGTGCCAGCGGATTTCCGGCTCCGGTCACACGCATCGCGCCGTAAACATAGCTTCTGCCTGAGAGCGGATCGCGGATCGCGCCGCCCACACAGGTTGCCGCGCCGCCGAACGGTTCGATTTCCGTCGGGTGATTGTGTGTTTCATTCTTAAACAGCAGCAGCCAATCCTCTTCCCTGCCCTCGGTCTCGACCTTGATCTTGACCGTACAGGCATTGATCTCCTCGGACTCATCCAGTCCGTCCAGCTTCCCCTGTTTTTTGAGGACCTTCGCCGCGATGGTGCCGATATCCATCAACGTGACCGGTTTCTTCCGCTCGACGAACGTTCTTGCGTCCAAATAGCGCTGATAAGCTGCCTGCAGCGTCTCATCGGCAAACTGCACCGCATCAAGAATTGTATTGAAGGTCGTATGTCTGCAGTGATCGGACCAATAGGTATCGATCATCTTGATTTCGGTAATCGTCGGGTCACGCTGTTCCTCCGCGAAATACGCGCGGCAGCATTGGCTGTCCGCAAGATCCATCGCCAGACCTCTCTCCGCGATGAAATCCGCAAGCTGCGCGTCACTGTAATGCGTAAAGCCCTCCACGGTTTCCACAGACTGCGGCACCTCATACGCCATTGCCAGAGTTTCCGGCAGCGAAAGCGCCGCTTCACGCGCTTCCACCGGATTGATGACATATTTTTTGATTTTTTCGATTTCTTCTTCGCTGAAGCTGCCATCAAGCGCATAGATTTTCGCGGTACGAATCGCCGGTCTTTCCCCGCGGGAAATGATCTGGATACATTCCGCCGCCGATGCCGCGCGCTGGTCAAACTGACCCGGCAGATACTCCACCGCGAACAAGAGCTCCGCCTCCGGCAGGCTTTCTCCGGTCACGTCCAGCTGCGGCTCCGAAAACACCGTATGAACCGCGTAATCAAAGAGCTTCCGATCGATGCCCTCCGCGTCGTAGCGGTTCAGCACGCGCACGTTTTGCACGCCGCCGATGCCGAGCAGCTGCAAAAGATCGCTTTTCAAATTCTGTGCCTCATGGTCAAGGCCGCTTTTTTTCTCTACATAAATTCTGTAAACCATTCGCCCTAGTTCCTTCCTGCCGCCAAAGCGCGCGCGCCGATATCGTTTCTGTAATAAGCGTTTTCAAAATGCACCGCCGCCACCGTCTGATAAGCCTTTTCGACAGCTTCTGCCAGCGTCGGCGCGGTTTCTGTCACACCAAGTACACGACCGCCGGAGGTCAAAAGCTTCCCATCCGTCAGCTTCGCACCGGCCACATAGATATTTTTGTCCTGCGGCATGGTAATTTCAAAACCCGTTTCATATTTTTTCGGATAGCCCTCAGATGCCATGACTACGCAGCAGGCGCTTGACTCTGCAAATCTCACGTCCGCCTCGGACAGCTTCTCGTCATAAATCTTGAGCATGATGTCCAAAAGATCGCTTTCCAAAAGCGGCAGGACAACCTGCGTTTCCGGATCGCCGAAGCGGCAGTTATATTCGATGACCTTCGGGCCTTTCTCGGTCAGCATCAGACCGAAGTACAGGCAGCCGCTGAACGTCCTGCCCTCGCGGTTCATCGCCTCCATCGTCGGGAGGAAAATCTCCTGCATGCAGCGTGCCGCGATCTCCGGCGTATAATACGGATTCGGCGCGACCGTACCCATGCCGCCGGTATTCAGGCCGCGGTCGCCGTCCAGCGCCCGCTTGTGGTCCATCGAGGATACCATCGGCACCATCGTTTTGCCGTCGGTAAACGCCAGAACCGAAACCTCCGGTCCGGTCAGAAATTCTTCGATGACGACGCGGCTGCCGCTTTCGCCAAAAACCTTATCCTCCATCATGGAGCGTACCGCGTCCCTGGCTTCTTCGATTGTTTCCGCGATCACAACGCCTTTACCGAGTGCCAGTCCGTCCGCCTTAATGACGATCGGCGCTTCGGCAGTTTCCAAATAGGCGATCGCTGCCGCCGGATCACTGAAGGTCTCGTAAGATGCGGTCGGAATCTTGTATTTTTTCATCAGATCTTTGGAAAACGCCTTGCTGCCTTCGATGATCGCCGCTTTTTTATCCGGTCCGAAAGTTTTGATGCCGCGCGCCCGCAGCAGATCCACCGCACCCATGACCAGCGGATCGTCCGGTGCGACAACTGCCAGATCGATTTGCTTCTGCACCGCGAATTCTGCGATTTTTTCAATTTCCTTGGCGCCGATATCCACGCATACCGCGTCGGCAGCGATGCCGCCGTTGCCGGGCAATGCGTAAATGGTTTCGATGCTCTGATTTTCTTTGAGTTTTTTGATGATGGCGTGCTCTCTGCCGCCGCCGCCGACTACCATAACATTCATGTATCTCTTCTCCTGCATAGCTTCTAAGCGTTTTTCGTTTTATTCTGCTTGAAATTTCTCACTTTGAATTACTCTCTTTGATTGATGTGCCGCAATTTGCGTCCTGCGCACAAACAGGCAGAAGCTGTGCCCCTGCCGTCTGTTTATTTGCTGTATCAGTGATGGAACAGGCGCATGCCGGTCATCGCCATCACCATCTTATGTTTGTCACACGCTTCGATGACCAGATCGTCCCGGATTGAGCCGCCCGGCTGCGCGATATAGGTCACGCCGCTTCTGGCCGCGCGTTCAATATTGTCACCGAACGGGAAGAACGCGTCTGAGCCAAGGCATACCCCCGACAGCGACGCCAGATACGCGCGCTGCTCACTGCGCGCGAAAGCCTCCGGCTTTTCGGTAAAGAGCTGCTGCCAGTTCCCCTCGCCGATCACATCCTCATAGTCTTCTGAAAGATAGACATCGATGGCATTGTCGCGCTCTGCGCGCTTGACCTCAGCCTTGAACGGCAGAGAAAGTACGCGGGCATGCTGACGCAGATGCCATTTGTCCGCCTTCTCGCCTGCCAGTCTGGTGCAGTGAATGCGGGATTGCTGTCCGGCTCCCACACCGATGGTCTGTCCGTTTTCGGCATAGCATACCGAATTGGACTGGGTATATTTGAGCGTGATCAAGGCAATGATCAGATCACGTTTGGCTTCCTCCGTCATATTTTTGTTCTTCGTCACGATGTCCTTGAGCAGCTCCGCGTCAATCGTAAAATCGTTTCTGCGCTGCTCGAAGGTGATGCCAAAGACCTGTTTGCGTTCAGTCAGCTCCGGTTTGTAGTTTTCATCCATGCGGACGATATTGTAGCTGCCCTTGCGCTTTGCTTTTAAGATTTCCAGCGCTTCCGCGTCGTAGTCCGGCGCGATGATGCCGTCAGATACCTCCCGCGCGATCAGCCGCGCACAGGTCACATCACATTTGTCCGAAAGCGCGATCCAGTCTCCAAAGGAGCTCATGCGGTCGGTGCCTCTGGCACGCGCGTAAGCCGTCGCGATTTCCGAATCGTCCAGTCCCTCGATGTCATCTACAAAGAAGGCCTTTTTTTGGTTTTCGCTCATCGGAAGGCCGATGGCCGCTGAGGTTGGGCTGACGTGCTTGAACGAAGTCGCCGCGCACACGCCGAGCGCCTCGCGGATCTCTCTGACCAGCTGCCAGCTGTTCATCGCATCCAGCAGATTGATATAGCCGGGTCTGCCGTTTAAGATCTCCATCGGCAAGTCCGCGCCGTTTTCCATGAAGACGCGCGCCGGCTTCTGATTCGGATTGCATCCGTATTTGAGTTCATATTCTTTCATTGCCTCTTCCTTTCGAGTCTTATCCTTGTTCGGGTCTTCGCAGAATTCCGCCTCTGCTTCCTCCCGGGCTTCTGATTTTGCGCCAATTATTTCTGGTTCTTGTTGATGATACGAACTTCCGGATCGCTGCCGTCCGGATTGGTCTGGATGACAAACAGAGAAACCTTGTTTTCTTCGTCCAAAGCCTGCCAAAGTTCTTCCGTCAGTGTGCCGAGTCCCTCCGGAATCGCGATTTTGCGCGGTTCTCCGGTAAATGTCGGCAGCGGCTGTCCGTCCCCTTCATAGGTATGAATCAAATGTCCGACACCGCAGGCAGACGGGTAGGAGAAGAAAAATCTCTCGCATCCGCTTCCTTTCTCGTCACTGCTCTTGAGAATGCTCAGTTCATAAGTAAAATCACTACCGGTATAGGTTGCCACGCCGCTGATACGCGGCGTATAGTTCGGTTCGTCCGGCTCGAAACAGCGGGTCTGAAGCGCCTCTCTGGCTGTCCGTCCCTCGGAAAACGCCTGATAGATGGTATCGGTCTGATCTCCGTTGGTGATGATCAAACGCTGCGGGAATCTAGCCGCCGCGCGATACAGGATCAGCGATGGGTCCTCGACCTTCTCCGGATCGAAAGCCTGCGTATAGAGGCTGCCCGGCTCCTTCACGCTGAAAATACGATTGCGGCTGTTGGCACTCCGGCCCATGATGAAATAGGCAGCCGCGAGTCTGCCGCTCGGTGTTCTGCCAAAAATAATGCCTCTGCCCGGATAGCGGTTCTTTTTGAGATAGTCCCCTGCGGACAAAATCTTCTGTGATTCCTGCGCTCCCTTGTGTTGATTGTTCATACTTCTTTCTCCCTCCTGTCATCGTATCATCTCTTCGCGCTGCCTGCAAGATGTCGCTGCAGCTTGCAGGTTCTATGCTTCCGCGAGAAGCCGCGCGGCAATCTCCTCTGTTGCCTCCGGCAGAATGATCCACTCCGCCTCTTCCATCACGCGCTTCTGTAAACTCTCCGGTGTATCACCCGGCAGCACCGGCACCGCCTTTTGACGGATGATCTGTCCGCCGTCCGGAATCTCATTGACAAAGTGTACCGTCGCGCCGCTGACCTTCACGCCGTAGCGCAGCGCCGCCTCATGCACATGGATTCCATAAAACCCCTTGCCGCAAAATGACGGGATCAGCGACGGATGAATGTTGATCATCCGCTGCGGAAAACGATCCGTAAACGCTTTGCTGAGAATGCTCATAAAGCCTGCCAGCACAATCAGATCGATCTTCTTCTCCCGCATCAGAGACGCCAGCGTGTCCTCATAGGCTGCCTGATCCTCAAAATCCTTTCTCCGCACGACCTCCGACGGAATGCCGCGATCCGCGGCGCGTGTCAAAGCGTAAGCGTCGCTGCGGCTTGCGACCACCAGCGCGATCTCGCCGCTCGGCAGCTTGCCCGCCTGCTGCGCGTCAAGCAGCGCCTGCAAATTCGTCCCGCCGCCGGAAACAAATACCGCGATCCTTATTTTTCGCATAAGCTTACCTTCTCACCGCTTTCCGCGGCCGTAACGATCTCACCGAGCACATACGGCGTCTCACCCGCGTCCGCAAGCACCGCGCAGGCACGCTCTGCGTCCTCCTTCGCGACGATGACCGTCATGCCGATGCCCATGTTGAACGTATTGAACATGTCATGCTCCGAAATCTCCCCGCGCGCCGCGATCAGTTTGAAGATCGGCAGCACCGGCACCGCATCTTTTTGGATCTTCGCGCAGAGACCGTCCGGAATGCTGCGCGGAATATTTTCGTAGAAGCCGCCGCCCGTAATGTGCGAAATACCTCTGACACTGCTGATCGCATCAAAGAGCGCCAGCATCGGCTTTACATAGATTTTGGTCGGTGTCAAAAGCGTCTCGCCGAGCGAAGCGCCGCCGAGCGCGTCAACCGGCGCCGTCAGATCGGCGTTTTCTACATCCAGCACCTTTCTCACCAGCGAAAATCCGTTGGAATGTACACCGCTGGACGCCAGGCCGATCACAACATCTCCCGCGCGCATCGTCTTTTTGTCAAGCACCTTCGCCTTATCGACAGCGCCCACCGAAAATCCTGCCAGGTCGTACTCGTCCACGCTGTAAAAGCCCGGCATTTCCGCGGTTTCGCCGCCGACGAGCTGACAACCTGCCTGCACGCAGCCTTCCGCGATACCGGAAACGATCGAGGCGATTTTTTCCGGAAAATTCTTGCCGCAGGCGATATAATCCAGGAAAAACAGCGGTTTCGCGCCGCAGCAGATGATATCATTGACGCACATTGCCACACAGTCGATGCCGACCGTATCGTGTTTATCCATCAAAAAAGCGAGCTTCAGTTTCGTGCCGACGCCGTCGGTGCCGCTGACCAGTACCGGATGCGGCATATCGGTAATATCCAGTTCAAACAAGCCGCCGAAGCCGCCGATGTCCTCGCTGCCGCCCTGCAAAACGGTTCTCGCGATATGGGTTTTCATCAGTTCCACAGCCTTGTAGCCCGCTGTGATATCCACGCCGGCAGCCGCGTAGCTGTCGGATCTTGATTTTTCGTTCATGTCTGTCGTCCTTTCTATTCCTTTCCGTTCCAGCAGTAGGTGCAGAGCTTGCACGCCGGAAGTCCGATGGCCTCGATCAGATTATCAAGGCTCTGATATTCCAGAGAATCGAAATGCAGTTCCTCGCAGATGCACTTGCGCATAGCTTTACCGCGTTCGGTTCTTCCGTCAAGATATTCCTCTATATGCTGTGTGCCTTCTTCGCCCTCCAGCTCCAGGATCGCGCGTCTGGCGATCAAATCCATCTCTGAGGTACTCCGGGAAAAGTTCAGATATTTGCAGCCGTACATGATCGGCGGGCAGGCGGAGCGCATATGTACTTCCTTCGCGCCGTTCTCATACAAAAAGCGAACCGTTTCCCCGAGCTGCGTGCCGCGAACGATACTGTCATCCACGAACAAGAGCCGTTTTCCCTCGATCAGATCATGCACCGGCACCATTTTCATCTTCGCGACATGATTGCGCTCCTTCTGACTGTTCGGCATGAAGCTGCGCGGCCAGGTCGGTGTATATTTGATAAAAGGTCTCGCGAACGGAATGCCGCTCGTATTGGCATAACCGATGGCGTGCGGCGTACCCGAATCCGGCACCCCGCTGACATAATCCAGCTTCATGGAATGTCCCACCTCACTGTCGCGTTTCGCGAGCAGCGCGCCGTTGCGATTGCGCATGACCTCCACGTTGATCCCCTCGTAATAGGAGTTCGGATAGCCGTAGTAGGTCCACAGAAACGCGCAGATACGCATTTCCTCCTGTCCCTCGGCAAGCACCGTCACGCACTCAGGCGTGATTTCGACGATCTCCGCCGGTTTCAGTTCTTGACAGGCGATGTATTCCAGCTTGCGGAACGCGAAAGACTCAAAGGATACGCAGTATCCGTCCTCATCCTTTCCGATCAGCACAGGCAGTCGTCCAAGCCGGTCGCGCGCGGCGATCAGATGTCCGTCCTCCTTCAAGATCAAGATGCACATGGAGCCTTCGATTTTTTCCTGCGCGAAGCGAATTCCCTCTGCGAAGGTTTCCTTTTGGTCGATCAGCGCCGCCGTCAGCTCGGTCGCGTTGATCTTGCCTCCGGTATGCGCCTCAAAATGTCCCCGTCCGGAAGCCAGAAATTCTTCGATCAATGCCTGCGCGTTATTGATGCAGCCTACGACCGTAATCGCGTAGGTTCCCAAATGAGAACGGATCAAAATCGGCTGCGGATCGCTGTCGCTGATACAGCCGATACAGGCGTTTCCGCGCATTTCCTCGGTAATACCCTCAAACTTGGTCCGGAACGGCGAATTTTCGATTTTGTGGATCTCGCGCTGAAATCCAATTTCCGCGTCTACAGCGGCCATGCCTGCCCGGCGCGTGCCCAGATGGGAATGATAGTCCACGCCGAAAAAAACGTCTAATACAATGTCGCGCTTTGATGTCGCGCCAAAAAAACCACCCAAAACTTTACCTCCGTATTGCTCGTGATCGCGGCTGCGCTTCCTTTGCGCACCGCTTTCGTCTGCCTCTTTTTCAATTGTCCTAAGCGAAGAAAAGCTCGGAAAGTGTCATCGGGTCAATATAGACGCCGTCCTTGTAAACGCGCATGTTGCCGGATGCGATTTCATCGATCAGCATGACATTGCCGTCTGCGTCATAGCCGAATTCAAATTTAATATCATAAAGGTCCAATCCTTTTTCTTTCAGATCATCCGCGACAATCTTCGTGATTTTCTGCGTTTCTTCCTTGATCGCGTCGTACTGCGCCTCGCTCATCACGCCGAGCACAACCAGACCGTCTTTGGTTACCAGCGGGTCACCCAGCGCGTCATTTTTGAACGTCATTTCCACATAAGCGGGAAGATCCGCGCCCTCCTCCACATACTCGTTGTAGCGGCGGTAAAAGCTTCCGACCGCCTTGTAGCGGCAGATGACCTCCAGCCCCTTGCCGAAGACCTTTGCAGGCAGCACTTCCATCGTGGTTTTCGCAAGATCCGCGCTCACAAAATGCGTGCGAATGCCCGCGGCGTTGATTTTTTCAAAGAAATAAACGGACATACGCAGGTTGACATCGCCGACACCCTCGATGGTAAGCCCTACCGCGTTTTCACCCGGATCGAACACGCCATCCTTGCCGGTACAGTCGTCCTTAAATTTCAACAGATAATTTCCGTTTTCCAGCGCGAATACGTCTTTTGTTTTCCCTGTGTAGACCAATTTGTTTTCCATTTTTCTTCTCCATTTCTTTTTCTGTATTGTGAAATAAACGTTGTCATCATTTCTTGCCGCGTGACACGACTGCCTCTACAGCGGCGGATACTGCTCCTCAATGGCGCGATTCTTCGCCAAAACCTTTTGTTTTCCCGCCTCGCGCTTTGCCGCGAGCTTCTCCGCGACGGCATCGTCGTTCACCGCGAGGATCTCCGCTGCCAAAAGCGCCGCGTTGACCGCGCCGTCGATGGCAACCGTCGCGACCGGAATACCCGGCGGCATCTGTACGGTCGAAAGCAGCGCGTCCATGCCGTCCAGTGCGGAGGATTTCATCGGAATCCCGATGACCGGCAGTGTCGTGCCTGCCGCCAGCACACCCGCCAAATGCGCGGCTTTACCCGCAGCCGCGATGATCACGCCGAAACCGTTTTGGCGCGCGGCGCTTACAAATGCCTGCACCGCCTCCGGCGTACGGTGCGCCGAATAGACATGCACCTCAAACGGAATCTCCAGTTCCTGCAGGGTATCTGCAGCAGCCTTGACGACCGGAAAATCGCTGTCACTCCCCATAATAATCGCTATTTTTTTCATTTTGCTGCACTCCTTTTTTCTTTTTGTTTCTATCTTCTTTTATCTTCGATATGCGCTCATTTTGATCTTTGCGCTTCTGCTGTCATACTGGTGTTGTGCCCGCTCTGCGCGCCCGCCGGTTTCGACCAAAAAAGAAACAGCGGTTCTGATATATTTATCATAATCCCGCTGTCCGAAAAGTCAACTCATCGTTCGTTTTTTTATTTTGTTTTTTTCGTGAAAATTTCGTTTCGACAACGGAATTCGTGTTTTTTACGAACTTTTTATGGTTTGTGCCCGCACTTTGTTCGTCTATATCAAAATTGTCCGGCATATACACCTTTGCATAGACCGAAAGCGTCCCACGCAGCCTGCCGCTCTCCTATTTGTTGATGAGCTGTGCCAACCGACCCGTCAGATAGTCACTGCGGATCATCGACAGATTATTGACAAAGATCAGATCGTCCGCCTGCTTCTTTTCCACAAAACTGATGAGATCCTGATTCCAATAACGATAATCTATCACATGCACAGTCTGATAATGGTCCACCAAAAACGGCACAAACGCATTGCCGAAGGATTCCTTTACGACAACGCAGGAGGAACCGTCCGTCAGATCTTCGTTGGTAATTTTCGCATACGCATGATCCCCCGCCAAAAAGGCGTTGTATTTGAGCGAGGCCGGATGCTTCGATACATCATAGATCACCTTGTAGATCGGCTTGCTGCCGTTTGCTTCCTCGCACACCATAGAAATGTTCTTGCTGATTGGTTCGTAAGCCGTTACCGTATCCGGATGTTTTTGGAGTTTTTTGCTCTTCGTATCGTTATAGAAGCTGCCCAAAAATCCGTCAAATTCACGTTTCTCGTGTCTGCCTCTGCTGATCGGCAGCAGATCCTTTGATTCACAGTATGCCTCATAAGCATAATACGCGCCGTCCGCCGTCCAGTGGTGATCCGTCCCGAAATAGATATATTCATCTCTATGCTGCATCAGCTTTTCGTAAGGATCGATAACCTTAACGTCCTCGCGCAATTTTGCTTCAATCACGTCCATCGCCTTTTTCTGGTCGCTGGACGTAATCTTTCCGTAATCCGCATCCGGCAGTGTAATGCCGGAGCTTAAGGGAATCAAAAGGTCATATACCGCCGTTTTTCCCTCCAGCGCCTTGGTTGCTTTGTTGACCGCCTTGGCATAGGTTTCCGCCGGTTTATCCAGATAAGTATAGAGTTCATAGGCTTTATCGCCGATGACAGCAAGATTGCCAAGTTGATTGACCTTCGCCTTAGAATTGATTACAGGATATACGCCGTCCGCGTTTCCTCCTGCCTGTCCGACGGCTGCCGCGCCGTTCGTTTCACTTTGCTCTTCCTCGTTTTTTGGTTTGTCGGCGTCATCGGTATTCGGCGCCTCCTCTGTTTCGACAAACGCGCCCTCGATGGTTTCCCGCATGGTCTCCGCGTCCGGACTGACACAGAACACCACATAGCGACCCTTTTGCAGCACGACCGCATTCGCGATTTTATCCGCCTCCGCAGGCAGATAATCCTGGTATGAATCCTGTAAATCCGTCAAATACGTCTGCACCGTTTCCAAGGCGCTCTTGGCGGCATCCGCGTCCGCCAGCGTAAAGATACCGAAGGAATCCGCGTAGGTGCCGTTGCCCATGCAGAGGATCTCCTTCTCCGGTGCGTCGATCGAGATAAAATCGCTGATACGCTCCGCTTTGACTTGATAAAGCTCACAGTCAAAGCTGCCGTTTTCCAAAAGCTCCACAGCCAGCGCCGTCTCGTCCAGCTCGTAAGAAGGCTCACTGCCGCAACCGCTCAAAAGCAGCATCATACAGAAGCACAGCAGGAGCAGCAGAGAAAACCGCTGTCCTCTTGCGTCATCTGTTGTTTGTCTATTCATTTTCACGTTGTCTGTTCTCATCTTATCCATTCCCCTTGTTTCTTTTATGACTGCGTGCGCGTGCGCAAAAACGCTTCGCGCAAATCTAGTATACATCATCTCCGCACGAAAATCCACAGGCAAGTTTTCCAAAATGACCTTAAATAAATTTAATATGCGCATGGCCGACCGCGTCAGTATCGGCTGCTGCGAGATCAGCAAAAGCAGGCAGCAGATTGTACGCGCAAACAGCCGGCAAATAATTGATGACAAAGCGGCGCGCCGGTGCTAAAATAGAAGAATCACCGCGAATGCATTTTCCCCGCGCCTACCCGCAAAGCGAAACCATCAACATGGTTTCCCGGTGAAAAGATTCAGGACAAAAGTGCGCATAACGAAATCAGAGATTTCTATGCGCACATGGCGCTCA
>ERZ857998.985-NODE-985-length-36389-cov-46.073925_pt1 | contig 36389 bp, 36 predicted proteins | sample MGYA00519954_ERZ857998 | MGnify/ENA primary metagenome ERZ857998 (study PRJEB31778, sample SAMEA3449424) | human gut metagenome | biome: human gut; feature: human-associated habitat; material: faeces | place: United Kingdom | collected 2010/2012 ...
CTGACCCATCATTAAATAACTCTTTAAAATTAACTATATCTCTTGGTGTAGATATAATTAATATCTCTCTTATGCCAGCTAACATAAGCACAGACATCGGATAATAAATCATAGGCTTATCATATATTGGTACCATTTGCTTTGACATTACCTTTGTTACTGGATATAGCCTTGTTCCTGATCCCCCTGCTAAAATTATCCCTTTCATACTCTCTCTCCTTTAAAAATTCTCTTTATACTAATCTATTTATTATATTAATAAACCCCTTTATATAACTTTTCTTCAAATTCTAACAACTTCTTACTTCTTTCCTTAATTTTTTTAGCTGGCATTCCAATATAAATGCTCCATTCATCACAATCTTTATTTATTAATGAGCAAGCACCTACTGCTACACCATCTCCTATAGTTATATTAGGTAAAATTACTGTTGATGCACCTATTAACGCATGCCTACCTAATATTACTTTTCCTCCGTAAACATTTCTTAGAATGTTTGGTATTGTAGGATTAGTTAGTGCATTTCCTAAATAATCATCTGATAATGCATAAATAGTAGATCTTGATGATACTCCTACGAAATCCTTAAGTTCAATTCCTTTATCACCTGCAAATAATGCTGCATATGCCGCTATATGCACATGATTACCTATTGTTATTTCTCCACTTAATATACTAAAATCATCAATTCTAACATTATTTCCAATTGATATTTTATCCGCATTGTATATGCTAGATTTTCTACTAATTAGAACATTATCTCCTATACTTTTAAAACCTAATTCAATTAACTCTTCGTTACTATAAAAACTATTCATATAACCCTTCCTTATTAATATATTATAACATTGTTTAATTTGAATATTTCGAATAATATCATTATACATTTATAATTCTCAATGCAAACATTATGTTTAAAACAATTGAAATAGTATAAATGATTATCCATTTTATTTTATATTTACTATTTTCAATAATAACAGCTATTAGTATAAAGTTAATTGCTATAAAAAAGTCTGTAACTCTTTGAATAAGCATAATATTAGAAAGCATAGCTGTTATTGTTAGCCCTATCATATAAATATTAAGTAAATTTATATATTTTTGATCTTTTCCTTTTCTATACATAACACAAATTATAGCAATTAAATAATTCAAGATAAATCTAAGTGATATACCATTATCATATTGCATATTTTCTATATAATATATAAATCTATTATTTGAAACATATACATCAACAAAACTAATTAAAATATTAGAATATAAATTACCTAATTTCAAAAAATAAAAAATTCCTATTATAGCTAACCAACTATAATATGATCTAGTACTAATTTCTTTTTTTATCTTAAATACTACTAATCCTATAATTGCAAATATTGAACTTGAATGTAATAATATTGCTATAATAAAAAATATACATGCCTTTATCTTACTCTTATCAAATACAATCCATGCTAATAATATAAACGAAAAAGCTAGTCCAGCTCTTAATATTATTGCATTAAAATAAAAGCCATAAAAAGATATATATAAAACTAATGGTGTTACAATTGAAAATTTTAAATAATTTTTTATAACCCTTCTAATTAAAATAATATTAATTAATGCTATACAAAAGAAATATTTTTTATAATCTAATCCAACTATTATATTTATTATCTTACTAATAAATATAAATCCTTTTTCAAAATACGAATAATATATATCATTATCTATATTTTGATACTCCATAACATAAGCTAATGTATCTGGAACATTTAAACTTCTAAATGCTACTATTAACATAAAAAATATAGAAATAATCCAAAACATAAACTTCATACTTTTTTTTGTTATAATTTCAATAATTGAAATATCTATACATAATATTAAAAATATTAGTATTATCTTATTATCCAAAATTTCACGCCCTTGTACATATAATACATGCTACTTATATATTCCTTATTTTTTATAACTAATTTAAATATTAATATACTTAGAATTAATATTTTCCTAAATCAAATATATAATAATCCTTGTAATTTTTTTCATTCATAACTAAAGAAAAAATAGATCCACTTGCCAAGGAGGTTATTAAATAACTACATTCATTTAATAATAGTACCCTTGTTAAATAATTTAATCCTGCTATATACTTATTATTAAACGTATATTTCCAAACATAATCTTTACCGTCATAATTCTTTATAAAAGTATCATCACTTGAAAAAACCATTCCTTTATATCTATCACTTAATTTTTCATATATTTCGTAATCTTCAGTTACAACAAAAATATTATCAATTTTATATTTTTTTAGATACTCATTAATTTTATTAAAAATCATTTCTATACTAGGTTGTTTATAATGTCCTCTAGGCTTAAACTTCACATAATCAGTTCCTCTTACAAATACTCCTAGTGTATTTCCAGAAAACAATTCTTTTTTCTTTTCAGCTACAATTTTTTTTATGTATTCATTAATATCAGTACTATTTTTAACACTATCTCTAATTAATCTTATATATTCTTCTATATTACAATATTCTTTTTCATTTTTTTCTTTCCATTTCCATCCTGATAAAATAACATTCTTACTACAGTATATTTCATCAATTGTATAGTTGCTTGGTTGTTTAAAATAATACTCCCATGAATTCTTTATTTCACATGATTCATCATTATATTGCGCCTTATAACTCTGCATATCAACATAAGGGATATATCCTTTTTTATTTGCATAATCAATTAATTTTACTACTGAAAAAAAACTTGATAAAAGTCCTTCTTCTTTAGACATAGGTCTTATTAAATAAAATATTTTATCTCCATTATTCTTACCAAAACTTTTCTTATGTTCTCTTTCATTAAAATTAAAAATTAATAAATTTAACTTTACTAAAATCGTGTAAACTTTACTTTTTTCATAATCATTTTTAGTTAAAAATAATCTTATTTTATGTTTTAACTTTATTAGCATTACTTCCTCCTTATCTTATAGTAATTTATTTACAATTTTTATCCATTTATATCACTTTTGTCACTTAAAATTATATTCAATTTGGTTTTCGCTGCTTCAAATGTTTTTCTAAACCCATCATATTTTATCATTAATAATAAAGTTATTATTCTTCTATAAAATATAAGATAAGGATATCCTTCTGCTAAAAATTTTCTACATTCTTTTTCATATTTAGTATCAATAATAATATATTTAGGATGATTTAATGGAAATTTATACTCAAAACTTTTTAATTCAAAAAACTTTCTTACTCCTTTAGGCATCTTTCTAATATCATCTACTGCATGAGCTGCCTTGGCTGAAACTCCTATACTTACTACTAAATTTTTAGTTGGTGTAATAATGCAGGTGTTTTGTAAGTGTAGTTGCAACTCTTGTATTACTTCAAAGGATTTATATTTTCCATCTATTAACCTTTCTTTTCTATCTCTTTTTGCTCTTTTTAAATAAAGCTTTTTTATTTTATCAGGAATTAAATTTACAACACTAGCCTCCAATAAAAAATCATGATTCATATCCATCATATCGAAAGTTCTTTTCCAAAAAGCACAGGCTCCACTAATGACTTTTTTAGAAAAAAAATAATCTTTACCATTGTTTCCCCACTGCTCTTTTAAATTTATTCCAGCTATAGCTTGGACTCGTAAATCATCCTTATATCTTTCTAACAATTCTTCACAGAAATAAAAATAACTTTTTGTAGGCAACATATCATCTTCTAAAAATATTAATCTATCTACTAATGAAAAAGCTTTTTTAAAATTTGCCATTGAATTTTCCAAAATTCCTAAATTAACATTAGAATATAATCTGTGTACCTCACATTCCCAATCTATATCTTCTAATATCTTTTTACACCTTTCATTATCTCTTCTATCATCTTCTCGTCCTTCTCTTGGTCCATCTACTGCTAGAAAAAGTATTCTAGGTCTAACTTCTTTTATTACATTAAATACTATTTCTAAGGTCTCATATCTAGTAAATGTAGTAATAAATACAGGTGTGTTTAATAACCATTCTTTCAAAACAAAGCCTCCTAAGTGTTAATCAAAAATCTATTATCTCTTTAATTCCATGATTACATCGCATATTTTACCAATTTCTTCAACAGTAATATCAGCATAAAGAGGAAGAGTTAATATTCTTTTAGATACACTTAAAGCAACAGGAGTATCATTAATATCAAATTTTCCTCTATAACAATCGTATGCATTTGCTAATGGATAAAAATATTTTCTAGAAAAAATATTATTTTCCTTTAACTTATTGTAAACTTCATTACGTGTTGCACCAAAGATTTTTTCATCAAATAAAATCGGAAAATATGAGTAGTTATAATCAATATCTGTTTTTTCTTTAATTAGCTTTATACCATCTACATTACCTAATATCATTCTATAATTATCTACTGCTTTTTTTCTCTTTTTAATCTCTTCATCAATATGTCTTAAGTTACAAATCCCCATAGATGCTTGAAATTCATTCATCTTAGCATTAGATCCAACTGAATCAACCACTTCTTCTGACTCTATTCCAAAGTTTTTTAATTTATATAATTGATTTTTTAGTCTATTATCTGAAAAAGTAATAGCTCCACCTTCGATAGTATTAAATACTTTAGTTGCATGAAAACTAAACATACTAATATCACCAAAGTTTGCAATACTTGTCCCTTTATATTTTTCCCCAAATGCATGAGCAGCATCATAAATAACTTTTAAATTATACTTATCTGCAATCCTTTGTATTTCTTCCACATTACATATTGATCCATAGACATGAACTGGCAAAATTGCAGATGTCTTATCTGTAATTAATGCTTCTATCTTATTCACATCCATAGTATAATCTTCGTCATTTATATCACAAAATACTGGTGTTAAACCATTTCTAACTATAGCATGTGTTGTAGAAGCAAAAGTAAATGGTGTAGTTATTATTTCTCCTGTCAAGTTCATTGCTTGTAATGCCAATTCAAGAGCAAGATGTCCATTAGTAAATAAAGAAATATCATTAACTTCCAAATATTCTTTCAATTTTAATTCTAACTCTTGATGCTTAACCCCCATATTTGTAAGCCATTTATTTTCCCACATTAGTTTTATTTCTTCAATATATTCTTCAAAAGGAGGCATTGATGATTTAGTTACTAATATCGGTTTGTTTACTTTAGTATTATTCATTCTTTTCCTCTTTTCCTTTATATTATTTTTTCTTTATATTATTTAGTTTTGATTTAATAGTTGATTTGTATTTTAAAAAATTTATTATAATATTAACTCTATATTCTATCTTTTCATAAATAGATAATTTTTTAGTAACATTATTATCATGTATTCTATGAAGTACTAAATTGGAATTTATAAACTCAGATTTCCCAATATACTCTGCTATTACTCCAAGCCATATATCATGAGCGACTATTCCTTTTGGAAATGGAATAATAGCACTTGCAAATTCTTTAGTAAAAGCCATGCAACAACCCCAGTAACAGCATTTCACAACATTGCTAAATACTCCATGCTTCATAATAGGAATAAGCATATCTTCATTCCTATGAGTTTTTTCTTCATAAAAATTTTTCCCATTATGCAGTACCATATTGCAATCTGAACTTATAAATTTCATCTTTACTTCTTTCACTTTGTTGATTTCCCATATATCATCTTGATCTGATAACATGATTACATCATTCTTACACTTACTTATTGCATTCTCAAAGTTTAAATTAACGCCTATATGATTGTTGCAATATAACTTTATTCTATTATCATTTTTTATATATTCTTTTATTATTTCTATTGTAGTATCTGTTGATCCATCATCACAAATAACTATCTCATCATCTTCTTCCAATTGATTAATAATTGAATCTAATTGTTCTTTTATGTATTTCTCTCCATTGTATGTAGCCATTGCTACAGAAATTTTTATTTCTTTATTCATCTTATTTCTCCATATCTCTCTATTAATTACACTCTTATATTCTTTAACTATATTAAAAACATTTATTTAAAAACTTATATTAGTATAAATTTTACCTTTTAAAATCTTTAATATAATATAACTATCCTATTATCTATATTTCAGTTTTCAATTGTATAAAAATATTCTAATATAAGTTTTTATTTATTCATCTAAAGGTTTCTTTCCATTATTATCGATAATGCTTTAACTTTATTTAATATTTAAATATTCTATTCACAGTGCTAAATCAAATAAAACTAGAAAGCTTATTTTTGTAATTTATTATAATTATAGAACTCCAAATGTCTTAATAGCTTAAATATCTCTATTAATATTAATCATCTTCAAATGTATCTAATAAATAGAATATATAATTTTAACATCATAGTTCCATTTAATTATTCACCCTAATTTTACAATTTCTCGACTTTTAACCATTGCTTTTTATAATTCTTGAATATGTACATTTAAACTTCTTAATAAATAATTACTAATATAATTCAGCTTTCTTATCTAAACTGTCTATTTTCACATCCTAATGCTGTTGCAAATCTTATAGCTAAATTTATTAACCAATAACTTGATTTATAATCTCTAAAAGTTTTATTTTCCTTATTCATTAAATCAAAAAACTCTTCTTTACTTAATCCAAGTTTGTTTGTAATATACTCTAAATCTTGCATTGCTGTTTCCTCATCATATGGTGGTTTAGCCAAGATTTCTAAAGCCTCATCTCTTTTTAATTGTCCTGTTAAAATTAGGCTAGAAAAATGTGCTCTTCTTTTATCATATCCAAATTTCTTTATTAGCCAATAACCTTCATAAAATCTAGTAAATATACATTCAAAGTGCTTATTTGCATACCTTTGCCATCCAAATCTCTTTTCTAATGTAGATATAGCCATTTCTTTTTCATATGGTATTAAATCTAAAGGCTTAACAACCTTCATACCTTTAAAATATCTGTAATATAATCTGTATTTGAACATTCCACAAAGAGGAAGTGTCTTTAATTTTATTTTCCCAAATTTTTTATGTATATCTTTTATTTGTTTTACATCATTAACATAAACCCATTCATTAGGCTCACGTACACATTCTGTTGAGTAATTTCCCCCTGTTAAAACATATTTAATTCCATTTTTAGCTGCATAATTATATAATGCAGCAAATATAACATGATCTTGTGGTATATCTTGGTATGGAACTTGTGATTTAAAATACGCTACTTGTAAATCTTTCATCTCATTCCAGTTAATAACTTCAGTATATAATTCTAAGTTTAAGCCATTAATCATTTTTTTAATGTTTTCAACAGCTACGTCTAAGTTCCATCCTGTATCAACCGCAAATACTAAAGGTCTTAAACCCAATTTCTCTACTGCATAATATAAAAGATATGAACTATCTACACCTCCACTTAAACCTATAATACAATCATATTTTTTTCCTTTTCCATAAGCTTTAATCTTTTCTACTATACTAGCTAACTCTTTAGCTCCACGTTCATCTGGATGCCAATTAGGTTTTATATTGCTATAGTAATTATTACAATGATCACAAACTCCTTTTTCATCAAATTTTATACGTGAATCCGTAGTATCCATTACACAATTGCTGCATACCTGATATTCTCTTTTAATCATTAGTATCTACTCTCCTCTTCTTTTTATTTTCTCCATATAAATCTATTAATTATATCAGTGTAACCCTGAATTATATTAACAACTTTATTAGAAACATTTATATCAGTATAGTCATGAACCTTTACAAGTTTAGCTCCATTTTGCTTTTGACTAGTTATTACTTCAATTGCCTGTGTTATACTGTCAAAGGTTATTCCACCTAGTATAACAGATCCTTTATCTATAGCTTCTGGTCTTTCTGTACTTGTTCTTATAGATACTGCTGCAAAACCCATTATATTTGATTCCTCTGCTAATGAACCTGAATCTGATAAAACACAAAAAGCTTCTTTTTGTAGTTTATTATAATCATAGAATCCAAAAGGTTTTAATTGCTTAATATTCTTATGAAATTTAATCTTCTTTTCTTCTATCCTCTTCCAACTTCTTGGATGCGTAGAATATATAACTGGCATATTATACTTTTCAGCAATTGCATTTAAAGCATCTGTTAAGCTCTTAAAATTTTCATCATTATCAATATTTTCTTCTCTATGTGCACTTACTAATATAAACTTTCCTTTTTCAAGCTCTAATCTATCAAGAACATCTGACTTATCAATCTTAGTCATATACTTACAAAATACTTCTGGAAGTGGTGATCCTGTTACGAATGTATATTCTTTTTTCATTCCTTCTGAAAGTAAATATCTTCTTGCATGTTCTGTATATGCTAAATTAACATCTGAAGTAACATCAACTATTTTCCTATTAATTTCTTCTGGAACATTTTGATCAAAGCATCTATTTCCTGCTTCCATATGAAATACAGGAATTTTTAATCTTTTAGCTGCAATAGCACTTAGACAAGAGTTAGTATCTCCTAATATAAGTAAAGCTTCTGGCTTTTCTTTAGCTAATATCTTATAACTTTCTGCTATAATATTACCCATTGTTTCTCCAAGGTCATTTCCTACTACCCCTAAAAAATGATCTGGTTTTCTTAATTCTAATTCCTCAAAAAATACATCATTTAAGGTATAATCCCAATTTTGCCCTGTATGAACTAAGATATGATCAAAGTATTTATCGCATTTTTTTAAAACTTCTGCTAATCTTATTATCTCAGGTCTTGTCCCAACTATAGACATTACTTTTAACTTCTTCATATATTAAACCTCCAAGAAATAAGTATCTGGTTTTTCTTTATCAAATATTTCATTAACCCACATTATTGTAACCATATCAGTTGTTCCAATATTTATTATGTTATGTGTATATCCTACTGGAATATCTATAACTTCAAGTTTTTCGCCACTAACCTTATACTCTATAATCTCATCAGAATCAATTTTTCTAAATTGTATAAGTCCTTCACCACTTACTACTAAAAACTTTTCATTTTTTGTATGGTGCCAATGATTACCTTTAGTTATTCCTGGCTTAGATATATTAACTGAAACCTGTCCTCTATCAGAAGATTTCAAAAATTCTGTAAAGGAACCTCTATTATCTATATTCATTTTTAGAGTATAACTAAATTTATCTTCTGGTAAATAACTTAAATAAGTACTATAAAGCTTTTTAGTAAATTCATCTTCCATATTAGGAACCATTAAACTTTTTCTACTTTCAACGAAACTATTTAAAAGTTGTACTATTATACCTAAAGTAGCTTTATGTTCTATATCTACTTTTACATATCCACTTAATGAATTTTTATCTTCCATTGATGAAATTAAACATCTAACAACATCATCAATATAAACTAAAGTTAATTCTATATTAGGATCAGAAACCCAAATTTCTTCACCTTTAGCAATATTATTGCAGAATGTAGCTACTGCTGAATTGTAATTAGGTCTACACCATTTTCCAAAAACGTTTGGCAATCTATATATAAATACTTTAGCCTTTGATGAAGCACCATACATTAGTAATGTTTCTTCTGATAGCTTTTTACTTTTTCCATAAGCATTATCTAATTCTGCTTGTATAGAAGAAGTTATTAGTATAGGTGTTTTTTTGTTATTCTCTTTTAAAAACATTACTATTTCTTCTGTTAAACCTGAGTTTCCCTGAAAAAATTCTTTTTCATCCTTAGGTCTATTAACTCCCGCTAAGTGAAAAATAAACTCTGCTTCTAATAAAGCATTTTCTAATTCTTCTTTACTATTCTCTTTATCTATTGCTATAACTTCATATTTTTTTAACTCTTTTAATGTAGCTATAAGGTTTTTGCCAATAAAACCATTAGCTCCTGTAACTAAAATTTTCATAGCTCTCTCCTATTAAACGCTTTTAGACAAAACATCTATTTCTTTTTCTTTTAAAACTCTAAAATCCTTTAATTCCTTTTGAATATATGGAAGCTTTAATAACATCTCTTTAACTTCTTCAATATTTATTCTATTTGTATTATCTGAGTTGTATTCTTCTTGACTTCTTCTAGAACCACTACCTTCTGTAAAATATTTAGCATAATTCAAATCTCTATTATCTGATGGTATTCTAAAATAATTCCCATGATCCTCAGCCTTAACGAATTCTTCTTTCGTTAATAAAGTTTCATAAGCTTTTTCTCCATGTCTAGCACCTATTATTTTTATACCAACATTTGAATCAAATAATTCTTTTAAAGCCGTTGCTAATTCTAATATTGTACATGCTGGTGCTTTTTGAACAAATATATCTCCTTGTTGTCCACATTCAAATGCATATAAAACTAAATCAACAGATTCCTCAAGAGACATCATATATCTAGTCATATTAGGATCTGTTACTGTTAAATCTTTTCCTTGGCTCATTAACTCAATAAATAGTGGAATAACTGAACCTCTAGAAGCCATTACATTACCATATCTAGTTCCACAAAATACTGTCTCTCCTTCCTGAGCTGCTCTTGCCCTAGCTATCATTGTTTTTTCTGCCATTGCTTTAGATATGCCCATAGCATTTACTGGATATACTGCTTTATCAGTACTTAATAATATGCATTTCTTAACATTATTAAGTAAGCAAGATTTAAATACATTATCTGAACCTTCTATATTGGTTTGTACAGCTTGCATTGGATAAAACTCACAAGATGGAACTTGCTTTAAGGCTGCTGCATGAAAGACATAATCTACACCCTTCATTGCATAATTAAGGCTATCTAAATCCCTAACATCACCTATGTAATACTTAACTTTATCACTTTTTATAATTCTTCTCATATCATCTTGTTTTTTTTCATCTCTAGAAAATATTCTTATTTCTTTAATATCTGTATCAATAAATCTATTTAATACTGCATTACCAAAAGATCCTGTCCCACCTGTTATTAATAAAACTTTATCCTTAAACACACGCTCTTCCCCCTATACATTTATAATTTTTTCCAATTGAATCAACAATTTTTCTCTTGTAAAATTGTTATTAAAATATTTCTTTCCATTTCTACCAAGCTCACTTATTTTATCTTCACTCATGTTAAATAGTCTCAGAATATTTTCAGATAATTTAATATAATCTTCAGCTTCACATACTAACCCACAGTTGCTTTCTTTAATTATTCTATTTCCTTCACCACTAATTGCAGCAACTATTGGCTTTCCAGCTGCCATATAAGATTGAACCTTTGCTGGTAATGTAACTCTTAATATTTCTTCATCTTTTAATGTTACTATTAACGCATCAGATTTTGAAAAATACTTAGGCATATCACTTGATGGCTTTCTTCCTAATAGATTCACATTATTCTTTAAATCATATTTATCTATCATGTTTTTTATATTTTCTAACTCACTTCCATCTCCTAATATATTCCACCTTATGTTTTTTTTATCTTTTAGCATATTTGCTGCTTCTATTATAGTATTAACACTTTGAGCCTTACCTATATTCCCAGCAAAAGTAATTATAAAATCATTTTTTAATTTATCTATTTCTTCTACATTTGAATAAAAATCCTCTGCCCACTGTGGAAAATACTCTATTTTATTTTTATCAATACATTCTTTTATTAGTATTTCTTCATATCCTCTTGATGCAATTAATAATTTATCAAAGGAGTTGTATATCTTAATACATATTCTTTTCATTAATTTTCTTATACTTTTATTAGATATATTAACTATTGAATAAAAAGTTTCTGGCCATAAATCTTGAATATATATATATGAAGGAATTTTTTTTAATTTAGATAAAATTATTGCAGGTATAGCTGTAGTTAATGGCGATACTTGAAAAACAAACACTTTATCATATTGTTTAAATATCATTGGAATTATTCTTATAGATGCACTTATCATAAAGGATAAATAATTTAAAGCTAATAATATAGAATTACTTTTTCCTCTTGGTATAATTCCTACTCTCGTTACTTTCATTCCTTTATATTTCTTTGGTCCTCTTTTTAAGTATGAATAACCATTGTATAACTTTCCTTCTGGATAATTAGGTAATCCTGTAAGTATTTCAACTTCATGTCCTAACTCATTAAGTCCTCTACAAATATCATTTATTCTAAATTCTTCCGGCCAAAAATACTGAGTCACAACTAGTATCTTCATTTTATATAACATCCTTTATTCCATACTTCATTTTTATTTTTATATTAATTTTTTTACAAGAATAAATATTATCGCTTATAAGTTTTATTGTATTTTCATGAATAAACTGCTTTTTTATTGTTCTATAATTGATTATATATAATGCTTTGAAAGCAAACTTTGGAAACAATATTTTTCTTTTTGCATCAACAAAATTTAATAAATCCTTAAATTCATAAACTGTATTATCTGATATGTTATAAACCTCATTTATTTCTCTTTCAGCATTATCTATAATATATTTAATAGATTTATATATATTTTTTATGTTGCATAAACTAAGTTTTTGTTTACCATTCCCAACAACATAAGGAATTCCTTTTATTTTAGTTCTTCTTTCAATATTTAAAGTAAAATCTTTCGAATAAACTGGAGCAAGTCTTAAAATTGTATAATTACTTTTACAATTTTCAATTATATAATCCTCGGATAATTTCTTAGCTACAGCATAGGGACTCTTAGGTTCACAACTATCGCTTTCTATATATATATCCTTATCTAATCTTTCACCATAAACAGAAATTGTACTAACAAAAATAAAATTTTTAAGTTCTAATATTTCATTGCTTAACTCTATAAGATATTTAGTTGCTTCATAATTTACTTTCATAAAATTATCTCTAGATAAGTCATTTCCTTTATTATGAGCTATGGCAGCACAATGTATTATAACCTCTACATCTTTATTTTCATTAAATATTCTTTTTATACCCTCTTTATTTGAAATATCGCATGAGTAATATTTATGGCATCCAGCCCAACTTTGCCTTTTGCCTATTCCTATTATTTCATGAGTATTCTTTAATTTATTACATAAATAACTTCCTACTATTCCGTAAATACCGGTAATTATAATCTTCATTAATCCACCCCATTACCTAGAATACCAATTAAATACTTAAACTATTTTCTCTATTTTTAGATTTAGAACTTGAACCTTCTACGACCCCCTCTGCTTTAGCAACCTTAAATACTGTCATAAATATTATCTTTATATCTAAGATAAAAGATTTGTTTTCCAAATAGTATTTATCTAAGGTTGTCTTCTGCAAATCATTATTATGATCTCTCCCATTAATTTGTGCCCAGCCTGTTATTCCTGGCAAAAGCTTATGTACACCTTCTTTAGTTCTTAATTCCTTTAAGTGATACTGATTATATAAAGCTGGTCTTGGTCCTACAAAAGTCATTTCCCCTTTTAAAATATTAATTAATTGTGGAAGTTCATCTAAACTTGTTTTTCTAAGTATTTTTCCAACTGTTGTTAAATAACTTTTAGCATCTTTAAGCTTATCTGTTGCTACATTAGGAGTTCCAACCTTCATAGTTCTAAACTTATAAAGCTTAAATAACTCATTATTTTTTCCTATTCTGTTTTGTGTAAAAAACACTGGTCCTTCTGAGTTTAATTTTATGAATATTGCTACTATTAAAAATATTGGTGAAAATATAATTAAAAAAATTAAACTAATAAAAATATCAAGTAACCTCTGCATTCCTTCATCCACCCCCAAAAATTTATCTTATATAATACTACCTGATTCAATAATTGATTCTTTTTCTATGTTTTTCCCTTCTGTTATGCAAGCTCTAGCCTTTATAGTTGATAATTCTCCTATTTTCACCATGCTTCTAACTACAGCTCCAGATGAAATATGAACTCCTTTGCCAATAATTGAATCATGATCTATAACTGAGTTAATATTTAAAATACATCCCTTTCCAATAAAGCAATCTACATTTACTATTGCACCAGATAAAATAACTGTTCCTATATCAATTTTGCTATATTTACTAAGACTTGCTTTTGGATGAATTATATTAGGTACTACAAATCCTTCTTCTATAAGCATATCTATAAATCTTAATCTAACTTCATTATTTCCAATAGCTACAAATGCATATTTATATGTACTCTTAAAATTCCTATATTGATTTGTCCTTCCAACAACCTCAAAGTTATATACTTTATCTATGTTAGCATTGTCATCTAAAAAGGATATCTTCTTATATTTATTTTCTAATTCAGCTGCTTCTGCAACAACTTTCCCATGTCCACCAGCACCAATTATAAGTAAATTTTCCATTTTCCACTCATCTCATTTCCTATTAAGTATATATAATTATAAATTAACTACTTTTTTGTCTATAAGTTGGCACTATTTCTTCTATCTTAGGTATTAATTCTTTTTTATTATCTTTATCTATAATTTCTTTTAAATCTTCAATTTTTTTTCTTAATATATTTAAATCACTAAATATTGGTTTACCTACAAATATCTTCTTATGACTTGTATTAGTAAGCCCCTCTTCACTCATTAACAACTCTTCATAAAGTTTTTCCCCTGGCCTAAGGCCTGTAACCTTTATTTTTATGTCTTTATTTGGTTCATAACCTGAAAGTCTTATTAAATCATAAGCTAAATCATATATTTTAACCGGCTCTCCCATATCTAGTACAAATATTTCTCCGCCTTTTGCAAAAGCTCCAGCTTGTAATACAAGTTGAGTGGCTTCAGGTATAGTCATAAAATATCTAATTATATTTTTATGTGTTACTGTAACTGGTCCCCCTTGTGCTATTTGCTTTTTAAATAGTGGAATTACTGAACCATTACTTCCAAGTACATTTCCAAATCTAACTGCTACAAATTTAGTGTGGCTAACCTTATCATAAGATTGTATTATCATTTCACATATTCTCTTAGTTGCTCCCATAACATTTGTAGGATTAACTGCTTTATCTGTGGAAATTAATACAAATCTTTCAGAGTTATATTTATCTGCACATTCAACAACATTTAACGTGCCAAAAACATTATTTTTTATAGCTTCCATTGGGCTATCTTCCATAAGTGGAACATGTTTATGAGCTGCTGCATGAAAAACTATATCTGGTTTATATTTATCAAAGACTTGTTCTAACCTTTTTTTATCTCTAACTGAACCTATTAGCACTAGTAAATTTAAGTTTGGGTATTTATGTCTAAGCTCATTTTGTATATCATAAGCATTATTTTCATATATATCGAAAATTATTAACCTCTTTGGATTTAATTTTGATATTTGTCTACAAAGCTCTGATCCAATTGAGCCACCTCCACCTGTTACTAGTACTGTTTTATTATTTATATAATTAGAAATACCTTGCATTTCTAACTCTATAGGTTTTCTTCCTAATAAATCTTCAATTTCAACATCTTTAATTTGATTTAAAGATACCTTTCCATCTATTACTGAATATATACTTGGCACCATTTGAATCTTACACTCTGTCTTCTTACATTTATCAAGAATTTCCTTTTTATCTTCTTCATTCATAGATGGTGCTGCAATTATAATAGTTTCAATTTCTTTTTCTTTACAGACTTTAATTATGTCTTTTCTTATCCCCTCGATTTTTATTCCTAAAATACTTTTCCCAACCTTATACTTATCATCATCTATTAATGCAATTGGATTGTATTTACTATTTTTGTTATTTTTCATTTCTTTAATTACTAGTATTGCTGCTTCTCCAGCACCTATAATTAATGTTCTTTTTAAATTGCTTACATTAGATTTAACATCTAAAATATTAGTAAGTCTACTATATATCCTAAAGGAAACTCTAAATCCAACTATAAATAAGATAACTAATATTCCAGATAATATTGATACTGCATATGAAAAGTCCATCCTAAATAGAACTGCTAAAATTGTTGATATTACATTCCCAGTAATGCAGGCTCCTATAACTAAAAGAAATTCATCTATACTTGCATAGTTCCATATACTTTCATACAACTTAAAGAAATAAAAACTTATTAAATAAATAGCTATAAAAACTATAGCAATTTTTTCATAATCTTTTACTAATTGCAGAAATATTCCATATTCATATCTAAAATAAATTGCTAAAACATATGCTATATTTATAAGTATTGCATCTACAAGAATCAATATAAAGCTTCTGTATTTTCCTAACTCCTTCATTTATTCACCTACTTTACTTTAACCCCTTATTTTTTAAAAATATCTAATAATCCCTTTTTTTCTTTTATTTCGTTACCAATAAATTTAATTTCATCATTATTTAAAAGTTTTTCCCCTGACTCTTTTAAATAATTAAAGTAGTTATTATCAATAGCTTTTAATGCTTCAACACCCAACTTCATATTTGGATTTCTTCTTTTGTCTCTATGAGCATCAGATCCAAAAAAGCTGTATATTTTATTTTTCAAGAAAATTTTTGCTATTTTCTTAACTTCCTTGCCAAAATCTCCAGTTAAACTTCCAATATTAAGTTGAAATAAAAAACCTTCTTTAATAAATTCATTTATTAAAGAAGGTGATTTTATAAACTTAATATATCTTTCTGGATGTGCAATAATAGGCACAATTCCTTTTAACTGTAGTTCATATAAAATCTCTATCACTTCTTCAACTGAAAAGTTTCTCATATTAAACTCAATTAACATATATCTTGATTCATTTATTGTTCCAATTATTTTATTTTCAAAATTTTCTAATATTTTTCTATTAAAATAAACTTCTTGACCACAATAAATTTCAATATCTATCTCATTATACTTAGCCAAAAGACTTATTTCTTTTGCTTTTTCTTTAACCTTAATTATTGGCACTTCATAATATCCTAACAAGTAATGAGGCGTAAGTACTAATTTTTTAGTACCACCCTCCTTTGCCTGTTTTAGCATATTTATAGTCATCTCTTTTGATTCTGAACCATCATCAATTCCCCAAATTAAATGAGAATGAATATCGACCATAAACTCACCTCACTAAATAATCTTTTTTTGCGATATATATATTTATATTCTGTATATTCTGAACATTTTTATTTCAAAATTCACCTTTTATTTATACTGCTATTAATTGTTATAAAATATTTTCTAATCCCTTATATACTAAAAAATCATTTAATAAACTTACATTTTATTTATCACCGTAATAATAATAATATTTGTTTCTATTTGCATCTATTCCATTTAATACTGTTCCAATTACATGTGCATTAACTTTATTTAAAAGATCAATAGCATTTTTTATTGATTCTTTTTTTGTTTTTCCAGCTCTGACTACTAATATAGTTCCATCTGCTTTAGTAGATAAAATTTGTGAATCTGTAACTGCTTGTACTGGTGGAGTATCTAAGATAATATAATCAAAAGCACCCTTTAGTTCTTCTAACAGGCTTTCCATTGCTTTTGATGAAAGCATTTCAGATGGATTTGGTGGTATTTTACCTGAGGTTAATAAAACTAAATTTTTATTGCATTTATGCATAGCTTTATACAAATCAGCATTTCCTACCATTACATCTGATAAGCCAATTAAATTTGAAACCTTAAATTTCTTATGTAAGCTTGGTTTTCTTAAATCACAATCTATTAATATAACTTTTTTATGGTCTTGAGCCATACTTAAAGCTAAGTTCCCTGCTGTGGTTGACTTTCCTTCACCTGGTTCAGAACTAGTAATAACTATAACTCTATATTCTTTATCAAATGATGAATATTGTATATTTGTTCTTAAGGTTCTATAGCTTTCTGCTGCTATAGACTTAGGTTCTTTATCAACTATAAACATAACTTCCTCCTAAGACTCCTTTACTGTAGGTATTGATCCAATTACAGGGATTTCAAAGGCCCTTTCTAATTGTTCTTTATTTTTAAATGTATTATCTAAAAACTCTAATAAAAATGCTAATCCAGCTCCAACCATTAAACCTAATAAAAATGCTAGTGCTATATTCATTTTTTTATTAGGGCTAACTGGTTTTTCTGGTAATTCTACTGATTCTATAACTTGTATATTCCCATTTGGAACTAACTCCTTGGATGTTTTTATAAATTCATCAGATATCCCTTCAATAACTACTTTGGCTTCTAGAGGGTTATTACTCTTATATTTAACTTCTAAAATTTGAGTATCAGCTACAGTAACTACTGTAAGATTTCTTAATACATCTTCTACTTTTAATTTTAGTCCAACTTCTTTTAAAGCTTTAGAAATTAAATCCTTAGTTTTTATAGTTTCAGAATATGTCTTCATTAACTGTTGATACATAATTACATCACCTTGGTTGTAAGCTTTATTTTCACCTTCTTCCTTTCCTATAAAAACCTTAGTATTTGCTTCATACTTAGGCTTAATTGCAAAAAAGCTTAATGTAGCTGAAACCATGGTTGCAATTAATGTAATACATACTATCATTAGACATCTTTTTTTTAAAGCTTCAATTATCTCCTCCAAGCTTATCATTTGATCTTCCAAATTACTTCCTCCTAACAAAACATAAAAATATTTTTATTAATTTATATAAGCTAAGAATATATTGATAAAAAGTTCTTTTGTTTATTTATACTTTTTATTCAACATATAACAGTAATATTTAATACTCTTTTAAATTACATAAAACATTATAACATAACTTTCATTTTTTTCATTAAAAATATTCATATTTTTACAATTTTACCTATATTATTACAATTTAATAACTTTTATTATATATTTTTTTCACAAAATTAAATTTTGTGTTTTTTACAATATAAAAACAATAATTTCTTTTAAAAGTAAAAATAGTGATGGTAAAGTTGCAAAAACTCCAAATAGAAAACAGTGTTCCTACTTGGAGTTTATTTTATTACTTTAAATTTTTAATTGCTCCCGTGGATTCTTTGATAATAACTTAAAATTATTATTTTTATTGTATTTATATGCTTATTTTAATATATATTACCTATTTCCCAAATAATTAATTATTAAAAGTGTAGATAAAATTGAAACTTTCCCTATCATCTTAGTTATCTATAAATATATTTATTATAATTTTTTTGCAATCATAGTAATATCAAATATATCTATAATGTTATCTAAGTTCAAATCATATTTATGTTTCCAGTTATCACTTTCCTTTGATATTCTATACCTCAATGCTAATGCAATTAAATCTTCAATATCTATAATGCTATCATTATTAAAATCTTCATTTATTTTTAAAGAAATTTTATCAATCTTCATTGAATTTATATTCAAAATATTATCAGTTATATATAGTCCATATATTCTATGTTCTGATGTGTCTATTGTTTTTAGAACCTTGGACTTAATATTATAACTATTAAAGCTTCTTAAAAACTTAAAGCTTTTATCATTACATTCTGGATATTGGCTTTTGTTCCAAGTATGGATTGTACTCATTTCTTCATTTGACTTCTTAAAATAAATATCTCTTCTCTTATTTGTTTCTGGAACTGGATCATTAAAAGTAACATCAAGGTTATAATACTTACCATTTATCTTAATATAGTTCCAAGCATGATTCATTTCATCGCTAGTTATTATACCACTTTCTATCCCTAATATATTTGCTAATAATTTTACTGATTTTTCATATCCATCACATACAGCCGAACCATTTATTAAAGCTCCATAGACAGTATGAGAAATCTCTGGTATAGTATCTCTTAGATAATTATTATAGTCATAATTTTCAAACTTATTACACTAAATTCATTATTTACAGTTAACTCTTTCAAAATTAGGCTTGCAAAAAATGTTAATTTTTTATTTTATTTTACATAAAATAAAAAGAGTAAAAACTAAGCATTTCGCTAAAATTTTACTCTTTGTAAAATAAGAATTTAATATATAGTATATTTCTATTAAATATTTATAAAAAATAAATAAAAATATTTTTATTTTATGTCTAATTATTTTAAGCTTAAGAACTCCTCAATTTCTTCTTTATTATCTCTAGCATATTCTCTTATTACTTTTAAGTTCACATAAAGTGGTACAGATATATTTTTTCTTTCTAATAATACATCTATATTTTTTATTAAATCATCAGCACTAGTTATTAAGTATTCTTCTCTATCAAAAACTTCTTTTTTATCTTTATCAAAGGAAATTAAATCTCTATTGACCTTAGTAAGTCCTACGAACTCAGATTTTCCACCTTTATTAATCCACCTAAAGGTTCCTAAAATTTTAGTTATCCCTATTTCTTCTGGAGATTTACATAAAAGTTTTCCTCCGTTTTCTTCCCATAGTTCTCTATTCATAGCATAAACTATTGTATCAGTAAAACTTTTTCCTCTTATATCTGACCAATCACAGGATCCACTTCCAGTTGGTACTAAAAGTCCAGCACTAGATTGAGCAACCCTATTTTGTGTCCAAAGCACTAAATAATTATCACTAGTAATAGCTATGGTGCTTATTCCTATTTCGTTGTTCATAACAGATGCTGTAATATCCTTTAAATAATATTCATCATTCTTTTTTATTACTGGCATAAAATCTTCAGCTGATGCAATTAATTTATTATCTTCATTAGACCTTAATTCTTTTCCTGAAATTATATTAGTTAAATATGTGTCATAGTAGCTTCCTTTGTGGCAATAAACTTTTTTTTCATTAGAGTCTATCTTTATATCTGCAGAAATACATAATTTCTTCTCATTAAAAAACATCTTTCCATAAAAATTAGAAAGCCTATAATTGAATTTTAAAAATGGAAGTAAATTCTCCTTATTCTCTTTTATAAATCTTTTTATATTCCTCTCCATATTTCTAGATTCTTCTAGCTCAAAATTTCCTTCTCTTATATAGTTATCTAAGCTAGTGCTTCTAACTACTCTTTCTTTTTTCCCTGAAGGAAGAGTAATATCTTCTATTATGTAATCGCTAGTTACACTGTTTTCTATTTTTACTTCTTTATATACTTTTTCCTGAAAATCTGACTTTATATATCCATATCTTAAATCCATACTATCTTTTATTTCAGAAATAATATTATATAAATCATATATAAATTTTATTATAGTTCCTAAGAGAACAAATATTATTGCTTTACCATTATTATTTTCAATAAATAACTCATTCCAACTACTTATTAATGTATAAGTTGATGTAATAAATAGTAATAAATCTATAAAAACTATTATTACTTCCATTCTCTTTATTTTAAATAAGTATAAATTATAATCTATAAAATTTTTAAACATATCCTTCCCCCATTGTTAAAATATGATTAATCTCTTTTATTATAATTTTTTTCATTGGCTTTCTCAATTTTTATTTTTAATATTTAGTTATATCTTTTTTATTACTTTTGCTGGATTACCTGCTATAATGCAATTACCTTCCACAAAGCTTTTTGTAACTACACTACCAGCTCCAACAATTGTAGAATCTCCTAAAACTACTCCTGGAAGTATTACACTATTCATACCAATCCAGCATTTTTCACCCAAAACTACATCTTTTACTTCTGAGTGTTTATCTAAATTTTTCAAATCATGATTAGCTGTTATTATTCCTACATTTGGAGCTATATAAGATCCTTTTCCTATTATAATTTTCCCTATTGCTTGAAAATATGTTCCACTAGTTTGAAAGTTATTTAAATCATCAGAATGAAAAATTATATTATCTTTTTCAGGTAAATAAATTTTCACACCTGGTGCAACTGGCCAAGGTATATCTCTATTTATTCCTAAAATTTTTTGAAAGAAGAATCCTCTAAATATCCAATGCCATCCTTCTCCTCTTATACTATTGAAATGCTTCCCTTTAATATATTTCTTTTTATATGAATATCTAAATAAAGTAATACTGAAAAAATAATAAATTAATTTTTTTATTATTCTGCATATCTTTCCTAACTTCAATACTTTATCCTCTTTTCTATATAATCATTATTTTATTGAATTTAGTTCTTTAAATAGTTTCTTAATATCTTTTCCATTAATTAACACCATTATTAAAATAAAAATTAAATAAGCTATTATTAAAATAATGAAATTAGAATCTATAAATTTATATAGAAATTCTTTAACCTTTATATTTATTATAGTAAATACGATTATTTGTAAAATTAGTGCTTTAATTTTCTTAATATCAAGAATCTCTATTAAAGATATTTTTAACATTTTTGTACCATGATATAATTGAATAAATCCTACAAAGATTATACTTAACAAAGATGCAATAGCAGCACCAATCATACCCATTAATTTTAAAAATACTATATTAAGAAAAAAATTTATTGCTAAAGTTAGTATTGAATATCTTAATATTAATTTAGACTTACCATTAGCATTTAATAACATCCCAAAGTTAGTGAATCTTGCCATATCAACTAATATATAAATTACAAATATCCATAAACCAGCTTTATATTTTTCAGAATATAAAAATTGTAATAACTCAGGGGCTACTGATAATGCTCCACCTGCTAATATCCAAGTGCTTATATATCCAATTTTTATATAACTTTTTAAAATATTTTTCAAATCAGTTATTTTATTATTATTTGCTAATGAAATTATCTTTGGAGTTATTACTAATGTAAGTGAACTAACTATAAACTCAAAAGGAAGTTGTTTAGATACATTGGTATATAAAGCCAAATCTTCTGTTGACATAAACTTTCCTATTAGTAGCTTATCCATATCTTTTAATAATGTTCCCATCATTAATGCTACCCCTAAAGGAATAGAGTACTTTAATATATCTCTAATTAAGTTAAATTTTATTTTACATATATTTAACTTAAAATGCTCTCTAAAAAAATTCCATCCCAAAAATATAATTTGAATTATATCTATAGCTATCATTGATATTATTATTGTAGCTATATTTAATGTAAAATTTGTAATTATAATTATACTAATTAATTGCATAGAAGATACCACAAAATTTCTAATTGAAATAAATTTTGCTTCACCACTTGAAATATATAAAGATTGCAATATTAAAATTAAGTTATTTAAAAGTGGCTTAATTGATAAGTATATAATTAAATTTTTAATATCTTCATTATTAAAATAAACCGTAAATTCATTTTTAAAAATATTTATTAGAAGGAATCCTATTACTCCAAAAATTATTGATAATGTTAATATATTATTTATATATAATTTCTTTTTATTTATATCATTTTCTCTATTGAAAAAATATAATACTGCACTATCTAGTCCAATACTAAAAATAGTAGTAGAAATTGATATTATAAGGATTGCTTGTGAGTACGTACCATAATCATAAACATCAAGTTTTCTTGATAATATCATTGTTTGAATCATTGAACTAACTATAGTAATACATTTTACAAACATTAAATAAATAGAATCCGATCCATATTTTCCTTTTCTTGAAGTAGCCATTCTATAGATCCTTTCATAATTTGTATTAGGAATAATTTGATATTAATAAATTAAAATATTTTACTGATTTTTTTATATGAAAATTTTCTTCTGCAAATCTTCTTGAATTAATTACTATTTGATTTTTTTCTTCTTCACTATAATTTAAATATTTTACTATTTCCTTGCATATATCAACTTCATTCAAATCTACAGTTTTACCAAAGTCATTTTTAACAATTAATTTAGTATCTCCCACATCAGATGCAATAATATAGCAGCCTGATGAAATAGATTCTAACAAAGATTGAGAAGGGTAATTTTCATTTTTTTGTAATGATAAGAAAACTCTAGCATTAGGAAGTATAGTTTTAGCATTTATATATCCTTTAAAATCTACTAAATCATCTAAATCATTTAATTTTACATATTCAACCAAACTTTGAAGTTCTTGTCCATTTCCACAAATTAAAATTTTATATTTATTATTTCTTAATTCATTTTTACATAAATTAACAGCTTTTAAAGCTAGTAATGGATTTTTTTCTTCTATTAATCTAGATGAAAATACTATAATATTTGATTTATCAAGGGGTTTATATTCTTCTAAATTAGTAAATGAGCCTGGTGTATAAGTAATGTTTTTTACTTTATAATACTCTTTAAAATTATTAAGTTTAGAAGGATATAATATATCTATATGATTGGCTAATCTACTTAAAATTCTCAAAGATATCTTTTCCTTATTGGAATATAGCTTTAATTCTGCCAATTTTATATCTGCTATTGTTAGTATATTTTTACTTTTAATTAGCTTACTTATTATAATTAATGGTATTTTTTTAAATCCAACATCAAAGTGAAAAATTATTTTATATTTATTTTTCATCATTATATAAATTGCATGAAATATATTGCTACATACTATTATATTTAAAAATAGTTCTCCTATATATTCCTCTAGAAAATCATTTATTTTATCACTTTTTCCTATAATAATAATATCAAAATTATTTGTATTTTTAGAAATATTATTGAATATTCTAAGTAGTCTTCTTTCTGCTCCTCCACAGAAATCTGACCAAAAGAAAAAAAACATATTCATATTTTACCCTTTCTCATCTTTCAGTTTGTTAGTGTGATTTTTAACATTATTTATAAAAAATGCAATTATTATAAAAACTGCTCCACCTCTATATGATGTGAAAATTGAGTCAGCTGTACTTGCTATAATGCAATATAATAATAGTGAAGTCATTGCTAATTTCACTTTAGGTTCAACTTTAAATTTAAATAATAAAATAAATAACAGTAGTATAGCAATTAAATAAAATATTAATCCAATAAACCCTGATTCTGCAGTTATTGCTGCCCAATGTGCATCCATAGCAAAGTCTGTTTTCTCTGGTGAAATTCCCCATACATTATTTATCCCATAATAATAATATAATGGTGAATATCTAGTTGTTGAAAAATATGTAGCAAAAGTCCCAAATCCACTTCCAAGAGGGAAAAAATCTTTGGCTATTTCTACACTAGTTCTAAGCAATACTCCTCTTGCTTCTTTTGAACTAAAAAGATTTTTTATTATCCTATCATATCCTATCCAAATTATAATTGGACTTATATATAAAAAGTATTTAATTTTAATTTTTCCAGTAACATTTAGCATAAAATATAGTGCTAAAAGTAGCATAAAAAATGCTAATGCTTTAGTTCTTCCAGATACTAAAGTAATAATTAATAGAGGGATAAAGTTAAGTGAATATACTTTTTCAAATTTATATATGCTATTAAAAAAAAGCATAAGAGTAAAAATACTAAAAGCAAAAAAATCTAATTCTGCAACATGTGAGAAGCCAAGTGGAACTGATTTTATTCCATATCTTATATCTACATAGCTCAAAAAATTAAAGATTATATTTAATCCACCAACAAATGCATATCCAAATAATATTGCTTTAAGAAAATAATATATTTTTCTTAAGGTTTTTCTTTTTATTCTTAATTCTGGAATACATATTCTTGACATATAATAAAGTAATATAAATTTTATACTTAAAAATCCACTTGTTAAAGAAAATAAATGATCATTTTGTATATTAAATGTAATATCAGATATTACCCCAATAATAAAATAACAAAAAAAACATAAAAAAATCCATTTCTCTAATCTATATAGTTTTATTTCTTTTCTATCTAAAAGTATTTTTTTTAGACAAATTAAAAATAATGTTATTAAAATTATTTCATCTAAAAATCCTATTCCTATTAAATTTTCTAATGTTCCTTGGAATATTAACAAAAATATTACTACTAAATAAAACATTTACTCTCCTATTTCTAATCCTTTATCTACTAATGATAAGTAGATATTATCCATTTGCTTAAAATATTTTTTTAAATCAAATTCTTCTAATGCTATTCTTTTTGAATTTCTAGATAATTCATACCATTTATCATAGTTATCTACTAATTCTTCAATTTTCTCTACTAATCCTATAATATCTCCTGGATTTAACATATATCCATTTATATCATTTTTAATTGCCTCATTAATACTACCAACATTTGTGCTTATTACAGGTAACCCATATGAAATTGCTTCTAATATAGAAATAGGTAAGCCTTCATTATATGAAGGTAAAACAAATAATTGTGATTTCTTAAATAACTTTATTTTTTCATCTCCAGTTACCCAACCTGTAAATTCAAAATGTTTATTCATACCACTCTCTTCTACAATTTTTTTTATTTTATTCTCTTCTTTCCCACTACCTGCTATTATGAATTTTATTTTCTTATCCCCACTATAATTACTCAAAATAATTTTTGCAGCATCTACTAAGTCATATATACCCTTTCTTTTGTCTATAATAGCTAAAAATAATATATTGAATTCATTATTAATAAAGGATGCTTTAGTATCATTTACTTCAACAGCATTTTTTAATATGAAAGAATTTATTTTGGGATTTATTTTTTTTACATAATCATTCCAATTTTCACCTAAGGTTATTACATAATCACTATTTACAAGTAAATTAACTATTCTTTTTTTAATTAAATTATTTGCATTTTCATAATATTCCTTAAATTCTGCTCCATGCATATGTACTATCACTTTTTTATTGAATCTTTTTGATATTTTAAATGCGATGTACTTTCTTATGAAGCTTCCTCTTTCTGACATATGCATATGTATAATATCACTTTTTTTTATCTCATTTGTTAATGGAAAAATTCTAGTAATGTATTTAGATATTTTTTTCATGTTATTACAATTGTAATGAGTAGGGAAAAATTTAATTTCAGCATTTTCAAATTTATTGTTTAAAAAACTTAAAACAACAGAGGTCATTCCTCCCTTTACTGTAACTTCTGATCCTAACATTAATACTTTTATTTTATTCATATTTTCTCCTAACAAACATTTCATTAAAAAATATTTTTATAAATTGTGGATATTTAATGAAGTATCTATAAAATAATCTTCTTGGTTCTTTAAGAAATCTATAGAACCACTCCATTCCCACTAATTGTACAAAATTAGGTGCTCTTTTTACTTCATTAGAAAATATCTTAAATGCACCACCTACTCCCAATATTAAATTAACATTTAATTTATCCATGTTTTCTCTAATCCATAACTCTTGTTTAGGATTTCCCATACCCACAAAAAGTATATTGCTTTTACTTTTGTTTATATTGTCTATAACCTTTTTATTGTCATGGAAATATCCATTATGAAAACTAATACTTTTAATATTTCTATATTCTTCTTTTAAATTTTTTTTTATCTTTATTAATGTTTCATCTGTTGCTCCTAGAAAAAAAACACTATACTCATTAATATCAGCTAATTTTAAAAGGCCATCCATTAAATCAACACCAGTAATTCTGTATATTTTTTCACCTTTTAACCTTCCTGTTGCTACAATAGGCCATCCATCTGCCACTATATATTCACTCTGTTTATATATATTTTTTACTTCATCTTTTTTGTTATTAATTATATGATCAATATTAGGAGTAAATATAGTTGCTTTATTATTTGAATTTATAAGACTTTCTAATTCTTTTAGCAAAATTGAAATATTATTATTGTAAAATTTTAAATCAAACAACTTATTTATAATAATCACCTACTTATCTATTACACTAATTAATTCATCTATAGCTGTTTTTACTACAATATTTTTAATCTTATATATATTTTCATCTTATTATTTTTAGTATGTGTAAAGCGTATAATAGATATTAAACTAGTTAATTTTCTACTTTAACAAGCGTTTTTATCACCAAATAATACAGAAAAAGTTTTAATTATAAGTTTTAAATCTAGTAGAAAACTCCTATCTTTTACATACTTTAAATCCAGTTTCATCCATTCTATAAAATCTATATTATTTCTTCCTGATACTTGCCAATAACATGTAAGTCCAGGCTTTACATTTAACCTTTCTAACATCCAAGGTTCAAATTCAGCTACTTCCTTTGGAAGACTTGGCCTTGGTCCAACTAAACTCATATCACCTTTTAATATATTAATTAATTGTGGTAATTCATCTATACTAGTTTTCCTTATAAACTTACCTATTTTTGTAACTCTAGGATCATCTTTCATTTTAAACATAGGTCCAGACATTTCATTTTGCTTAGCTAGTTTTTCCTTTAACTCTTCAGCATTAACAACCATAGATCTAAATTTATACATTTTAAACTCTTTTCCATTTAGGCCAACTCTTTTTTGAGAAAATATAACTGGCCCATTAGATTCTAGTTTTATTAAAATAGCTACAATCAATAGTAATGGACTTAAAATCACCAAAGCCACTGCAGATAAAGAAAAATCTATTATTTTTTTCGATAAATTATATATCATCCTATTATCTTTTTTTATTATTCTTTCATCTTCCACTTGCATTGTATCCATATATATTCCCTCCCCTTTTAACTTATCTTTTACTAAATATACTTAATAATCTTTTTTTTCTTTTATTGAATCCCCTATAAATTCAATTTCATCATCATTTAAAAGTCTTTCACTTGAGTCCCTTAAATAATTAAAGTAGTTATTATCCATATCCTTTAGAATCTCAATGCCTTTACTCATATTAGGATTTCTTTTTTCGTCTCTATGAGCATCAGATCCAAGAAAGCTATATATCTTATTTTTTAAGAAAAGCTCTGCTGTTTTCTTAACTTCTTTTCCAAAGTCTCCAGTTATACTTCCTATATTTAACTGAAATAGAAAACCTTCTTTAACAAACTCATTTATTAAAGAAGGACTTTTCATAAACTTAATATATCTTTCTGGATGTGCAATAACAGGCACTATCCCTTTAAGCTGTAACTCGTATAAAATATCAATTACTTCTTTAATAGAAAAGTTCCTCATATTAAACTCAATTAACATATATCTAGAATCGTTAATAGTTCCAATAAGCTTATCTTCAAAACTTTCTAATATTCTTTCGTTAAAATAAACTTCTTGCCCACAATAAATTTCAATATCTAAATTTTCTTCTTTAGATAAAACTTTTAATTCTTTTGTTCTTTCTTTAATTTGATTTATAGGTACTTCATAGTATCCTGGCAAGTAATGTGGTGTTAATACTAACTTTTTTGTACCACCTTCTACCGCTTGTTTTAACATATTAATGGTCATATCCTTAGATTTAGACCCATCATCAACTCCAAAAATAATATGAGAATGTAAGTCAACCATAGTACCACCCCCAATTTTCCTTTTATTAATAGCTTCAGTAAAGAAGCTTTTCACTATAATTATGAATTGATTTTACTTCTCTCCATAATAATATTGATATTTATTTCTACTAAAATCAGTTCCATTTAAAACTGTCCCTATTATATTTGCATTTACCTTTTTTAAAAGATTGATTGCATTATTAACTGATTCTTTTTTTGTTCTTTCAGCTCTAACTACTAATATTGTTCCATCTGCTTTAGTTGATAATATTTGTGAATCTGTAACCGCTTGTACTGGTGGAGTATCTAAAATTACATAATCAAAGTTTTCTCTAAGTTTTTCCAACAAATTCTCCATAGACTTTGACGAAAGCATTTCAGATGGATTTGGAGGTATTTTACCTGAAGTCAATAAAACTAAATTTTTATTATATCTATGCATTACTTTGGATAAATCTGATTTTCCTATAATCACATCTGATAAACCAGCTAAATTTGATACTTTAAATTTCTTATGTATACTAGGTCTTCTTAAATCACAATCAACTAATATAACCTTTTTATCTCCTTGAGCCATACATAAAGCTAAATTACCTGCTGTAGTAGATTTTCCTTCTCCAGGCTCTGAACTGGTTATAACTATAACTTTATATTCCTTATCAAATGATGAATACTGTATGTTTGTTCTTAAGGTTCTATAACTTTCTGCTGCTATAGACTTCGGTTCTTTTTCAACTATAAACATAACTTCCTCCTAAGATTCCTTTACTGTAGGTATTGATCCAATTACAGGAATTTCAAATTCTCTTTCTAATTGTTCCTTATTTTTAAAGGTATTATCTAAGAATTCTAATAATAATGCTAATCCAACTCCAACCATCAGTCCTAGTAAAAATGCTATTGCAATATTCATTTTCTTATTTGGACTAACTGGATTTTCTGGTAATTCTACTGTTTCTATAACTTTAATATTTCCATTTGGTACTAATTCCTTAGAAGTCTTTATAAACTCATCTGATATTCCCTTAACAATATTTTTTGCTTCATGTGGATTAGTACCCTTATATTTAATTTGCAATATTTGTGTATCTGAAACTGTAACCACTGTTAAGTTTTTTAATACTTCTTCTGCATCTAATTTAATATTGCTTTGCTTTAAACCTCTTGAAACTAAATCTTTAGTTTTTATAGCTTCAGAATAAGTCTTCATAAGCTTTTGATACATAAGTACATCATTTTGACTGTAGCTTTGGTTTTCACCTTCCTCTTTACCTACAAAAACTTTAGTGCTTGCTTCATATTGTGGTTTAATAATAAAAAAGCTAAAGACTGCAGCAACAATAGTAGTGATTAATGTAATTGATACTATCATTAGCCATTTTTTCTTTAAAGCTTCAATAATCTCATCTAATCTTATTACTTGCTCTTCCATTTTTCTCCTCCCATTCTTATTTCCTCATAACTTATTGAATTTTAAATGCTTCTTTCAGCAATTATAATATTTTCTTTTCTAATATTTACTAAAATTTATACATATATTTTACATTATCTCTACAATTTTCGATTATACCATATGCATTTATCTTTTTAAAGAAAGAATCTATACATATTCAAACATTTTCGACCAATTATACTATTTATATGGATTTTATTTTTATTTTCATTTTATTTTTCCACTATTTCTTATATGTATGTTAAATATAGCTTTATCATAATTACAAATATAGGTAATTTTTGTATTTTGTAGAATTATAAGTGTAGATTTACTCATTACCTTAAATTAGAAGTATGGAATTAAAAAAACAAATAAGTAGTTTTAAAATTTATTAACTTTTCAATAATATCTAATATAAAAAATTCTCAATTTTTATTTTTCATGGGTACTTACTTTATGAAAGATATTTTATTGGAGGTTATATTTATGGATGATTTATTAAAGAAAGCAAAAAATAATGATAATTTTGCTAAAGAAGAAATAATTAAGATGTACTATCCTTTAATTATTAAGGAAAGTAAAAGGGTATTTTTAAAAAATAGAAGTTTTGAGGATTTAATACAAATAGGAATTGTACATTTGTTAAAGGCAATAAATTTATTTGATTTATCTAGAGGTAGTAAAAGTTTTACCTCCTATGCTCTTTGGAGTATAAAAAATGGATATGTTAGTCTTATAAGAAGTGAAGCTAAATATAATGATGAAATTAGTTTAAATTTACCTCTTTATAATGCTCCTGATATTGAAGTTTCGGAGAGTATAATTGATGAGACTATAGATATTGAAAAAGATGTTACTAATTCTATAGTTTATTCTAATATTAATTCTGCTTTAAAGAACCTTGATTATGAGGAAAAGGATATTATTACTTTTCTATATATTGAAAATTCCTACCCAAACCTTTCTAAATATGCAAGACTTAGAAATAAGGAGTATTATTATTGTTCTTGTTTAAAGAAAAGAGCATTGAATAAGCTTAAAATTCTACTAAGGGAATATAAGTAAGAAATGTGCTTTTAAAAAAAGTAAAATGAGTAATAAAAATCCACAATTAAAGAAGAAACTCTGCTAGGAGTTTCTACATTTTGTTGAAGGGAGCTGCTAACACAGCCCCCTAAAATATATTTTCTATAAAGTGCTTAATTACAAGTTAATAATTAAGTAAACTAACTTTCAGTTTTTTTATTATTTTATCTTTTATATATCTAGCTTTATAGTATTCTAAATTATTTTCTTCAGCATAATCCTTTAAAGTTTTTCTTTCAATATAAAGATCTTTTAATAAGCTTCTCTCATCTTCCTCCAATAAGCCTATAGCTTTTTCTAAATATTTTTTACCTTCCTTATTAATATAATCTTCTTGTATATTTGTATTCTCATCTACTATTTCTTTAATATCTATTAATATTGAAATTTCTTTTGATATTTTCTCTTTAAAATACACTTTTGTAGCTTTATCTATTTCTTTATATATAGTATTTCTTACAATTTCTTTCACATAACTAGGAAATGAGTCACTTAAAGTTATATCAAATTTATCTACAGCTTTTATTATTGCAAGTATAGTAAGTTGCTTTATATCCTCATCTTCATAGCCATAAATATAAAAGCTCATAGCTGTATTATTAATAAGAGGTTTAAAGTTTTTTATTATTTCTTCTAATGAGTTTTTGTCTCCTTGCTTTGCTTTAATAATTAAATTTTTCATAAATTTATTAGTAAGGATTCCCTTACTCCCCTCCTTTCCGTTTTTTCATTTTAATTATAACAAACATACGTTCTTACATCTATTGTTTTTTATCTCAATTTTTGACATTATAATGATAATTATAGTCAATTTCGGTTTTTATTTTTATGCTTTTAGATTATACTAAATATATTGATACTTATTTTCTTTGGGAGGGATATATTTGGAAAATAAAATTAAATTAATCTGTATAGATATGGATGGTACCTTATTAGATAATAATCATGTAATAAGTGAAAGAAATAAAGAAGCCCTAAGAAAAGCAAAGAACCTTGGTGTTACAATAGCAATTTCTACTGGAAGATTATTTTCTTCTGCTAAATACTATTCTGAGTTAATTGGTATAGATACTGCTGTGCTTGCTTCTAATGGAGCTTATATAAAGACTAATTATAAAGATGATACTGTAATAGAAACTCCTTTATCTAAGGAAACTGTACTAGAAATCTATGATATAGTGAAAAAATATGGATTATCAGCAAACTATAATAGCTGGGATACACTTATTAGAGAAAATAAAATTCCAGAAACTCATACTTATTACATTATGAATAAAAATTTGCCAGAGGAAAAGAAGGTTAAGTTTTTAATTGATGAAGATAACCTTCCAAATACTCTTAAAAATTTTAATGGCAATATATTAAAGAGTATAGTTATTGAAGACGGACATAATAAGGATAATCTTTGGGCAGCTAAAAAAGAATTAAAGGAAACCTTTGGTGATAAGCTTCATGTAGTTAGTTCAGGTACTAATAATTTTGAAGTAATATCTGGAACAATATCCAAGGGAATTGCAGTTAAATACTTAGCAGAATCTCTAAATCTTAAGCCTAGTGAGGTTATGTGTATAGGTGATTCTGAAAATGATCTATCTATGATTAACTATGCAGGCATTGGTGTTGCTATGGGCAACGGACTTGATATGGTTAAGGAAGAAGCTGATTATGTAACTGACACTAATAATAATTCTGGAGTTGCAAAAGCAATTGAACGCTTTGTTTTAATGTAGAATGAAGAGCTTCTTTGCTGACGCAAAGAAGCCTTTCATTCTTTAATTTTTTCATTTTTTCATTCTTCTATGCTTTTTGCATTGAATTGTATTTTTCTAAGAAAGCAACTAAATTATTTACTGTTGCCATATCGCTTTTTTCTAAGTCTGTTGGTTGAAGCTTTATTTCAAAGATATCTTCTATTTTTAATAATACTTCAATAATTCCAAGTGAATCTAATAAACCTGCTTCGAATAAGTCCAGGTCTAAATCTTCTCTTATTTCATCTGTTCCTGTAACTTCTTCAAAAATATCTAATACTTTTTCTAACATATAAATTCCCCCTATATTTTTTATCTAAAAAGCCATCCTGAAAATAGGAATAGCCCAAAACATGCTACATTGAAGTTAACTGAAATTTGTAAATATTGAAACCATTTTTCTTTTTTATGCTTCTTATAATACTTCCATTTTCTTTGAATTATATCTGTTAATACTAATACTATTCCTTGATATAATCCATATATTATATAAAAGATGCTTAGTCCATGCCATACTCCCATAACTAACATAGTAATTATTTGTGCTACATGAGAGGCTGTAAATCTACTTTTAAATCTCTTTTTTCTCATGGAATTTAATACAATCCTTGAATATAGATAATCTCCAAACCATTTTGATAAGGATATATGCCATCTTGTCCAGAATTCCTTCATATCTTTGCTTAGGAAAGGTTTATTAAAGTTATCTGGAGTCTTTATACCTAATATATAGCTTGTTCCAACAGCAAAGGAGCTATAGCCTGCAAAGTCAAAGAATAAATACATACTATAAGCATACATATAATTTAATCCATTCAAGAAAGTAATATCTGCTGGAATTTTACTCATCCACATAGTGTTAATTATGTATGCTAGAACAAACTTGTATCCTAATCCAATAATGATTTTTCTTATTCCAATATATAAGTAATCATCTAAATATTCTTTTTTCTCTATAGTCTTATTTAAATCCTCTTCAAATCTTCTATATCTATCTATAGGTCCTGAACTTAAGGTCGGAAAGAAAATTATAAAATATACTAGAGTTATGAACTTAACTTCTTTTATTGCCCCATCATATATTTCTATAATCATTTGTATAGCCTTAAAGTTTAAATATGATAAGCCTATAAAGCCTATTGGTCCAAACTTTGTAAGCACTGATGTTTTAGTAATTATTACAGGTAGCATAGATGCTAATAATGCTAAATAAAATATTATCTTATTATCTGTTTTTCTTCTGATAAATAAATAAGAATATATTACTGTGAATTCTCCAACAACGAACATAATAAATAAAAGCATATTATACTTACCAGTTCCAACTATTATTCCCACCATAAGTATTGATAATAGAATACCGTAGTACTTATTATTCTTGCCTTTTATTCCAAGTATTATTGCTGGTATAAAGGATAAAAGTAATATATATAAGTATAAATAATCTCCGTACTGTGCTAATTTCATTACTTAAATTCCTCCATAAGCTTCTTTCTATCTATTTTCCCATTTGTATTTATAGGGAATTCTTTTATTACTTTTATATTTCTTGGAATCATATATGATGGAATATATTTTTTCAATTCATCTTTTATTAATATTGAATTTTTTAAACTACTTAATCCATTATCTTCTTTTAATGTTACAAAAGAAGATAAGTGTGATATTTTTTCATCCCTATATACTGGTAACACGACACAGTTATTTATATTTGAAACTTTTCTAAGATTGTTTTCAATATCCTCTATTTCTATTCTAAAGCCATTTAACTTTATTTGAAAATCCTTTCTACCACAATAGTATAAGATTCCATTATCATAGTAAGCTACGTCACCTGTTCTATATCCCCTATAGACTTCTCCATTTACTAGTTCATTAAAGAAAACCTTATTGGTCATTTCTTCATTATTAAAGTATCCCTTACTAATGCTTTTACTTAATGCTAGTAACTCACCTTTTTCTCCTGGTTTAACTTCCTCATTTTTATCATCTACAATTTTTAATATTCCCCCATCTAGTGGATATCCAATTGGAATAGATCTTTCATCTTCTAGCATTTCTTCAGTAACATCTATTGCTGATAATAATACTGTTCCTTCAGTAGGTCCATATCCATTTATTATTCTTACGCCTTTAAATCTTACCATTAGTTCTTTAACTAATTTTTTAGAAAGTACTTCTCCTGCAAAGAAGAAAGTTTTTAAATTAGGCATTAAGCTGCTATTAAAATTCATATCTCTAATGCATAGTTCTGCTAATGCTGGTGTTGAAACCCAATACTTTAAATTTGATTCTTTTAAATTCTTAAATAAAAGTCTAAAGTCTTCTAAAGTATCTTTTGATAAACTATTTAATATTTTTCCATGTATTAATCCTAAATATATTGGTATCACAGATACATCAAAGGAATAGGATACTTGATTTAGCATAACATCTATATCATGATTTAAATCCATATATTTACCAAACCAATCATTAAATGAATCTAAATTATTCTTACTTATTTGTACCCCTTTTGGCTTTCCAGTACTTCCAGATGTAAATAAGATATATGCATTTTCATTATCTTTAACCCAATTTTCTCTTGATACAAAATGTTGTTTGTGATTTTTAATTATTCCTTCTATATCACTTTTACTATATGAAGCTTCTAAATTTTCTTCTGTAAAATTAATCACAACCTTGGCTTCAACTTCATTAATTACTTGTTTAACTCTTTCTATAGGAAAGGTTACATCTAATGGAACGTATGCTCTTCCTGACTTTAATGCTGCTAGCATTAATACTAAAATCAAATTATCCTTATTACCATATATAACAATAGGTGATTTATCTTGTCCAAATTCATTAATTAAATATGTTGCCATTGAATCTGACATTTCATCTAATTCTTTATAAGTTAATTTTTCTCCATCGCAAACTACAGCTAATCTTCCTAAGTCAGAATATTTTTTCACATTATCTAATAATCTCATAATTACTCCCCTTAAATCATTAAGTTAGTGTAAAGTTTTTACACTACTTTTTTTCTATTTTTCTTTATATATC